>ERZ838225.91-NODE-91-length-134441-cov-105.756120_pt1 | contig 134441 bp, 138 predicted proteins | sample MGYA00519684_ERZ838225 | MGnify/ENA primary metagenome ERZ838225 (study PRJEB31850, sample SAMEA3708829) | human gut metagenome | biome: human gut; feature: human-associated habitat; material: faeces | place: China | collected 2014 ... | reverse complement strand
CCCCAACAGCTCCTCCCTGTTTCCGCCACTGGCGGCGGTCGTCGCCGTTGCCCCCTCGACAAACGCCCCCAACTCTCCTATAATAAAATCATCCCAACGAAAGGCGGTGTCCCCATGCGTTTCCTACACCTCTCCGACCTGCATCTGGGCAAGCGGGTCTGCGAGTTCTCCATGCTGGACGACCAGCGGTACATTTTAGAGCAGGTCCTCTCCCTGCTGGACGCCCGGCCCGTGGACGGCGTTCTGCTGGCAGGCGACCTCTACGACAAGCCCGTGCCGCCCGCCGAGGCGGTGCGGCTGCTGGACTGGTTCCTCACCGAGCTTGCGGCGCGGGGCCTGCCCGTTTTTGCCGTCAGCGGCAACCACGACTCGGCAGACCGCATCGCCTTCGGCGCACAGCTTCTGGCAGGGAGCCGGGTGTACGTCAGCCCGGTCTTTGCCGCGCCGCCCGCGCCCATCACCCTGACGGACGAATACGGCCCGGTGGACGTCTGGCTCCTTCCCTTTTTGAAGCCCGCCGCCGTGCGGCACGTCTTCCCGGACGAGAAGATCGAGAGCTATAACGACGCCATCGGCTGTGTGCTGAACGCCTGTACACCCGACCCCGCCCGCCGGAACGTGCTGGTGGCCCACCAGTTCGTGGCCGGGGCGGCGGTCTGCGAGAGCGAAGAGCCCAGCGTGGGCGGGGTGGACAGCATCGACGTCTCCCTCTTCGAGGGCTTCGACTATGTGGCTCTGGGCCACCTCCACAGTCCCCAGAAGGTGGGGCGGGACACCGTGCGCTACGCAGGCAGTCCCCTCAAATATTCCTTCTCCGAGGCCCATCAGCACAAAGCCGCCCTCTTCGTCACCCTGGGCGAAAAGGGCAGCGTCCGCTTCGAGGCCGTACCTCTCACCCCCCGGCACGACCTGCGGGAGCTGCGGGGCAGTTACATGGAGCTCACCGACCGCCGGGCCTACGACGGCACGCCGACGGACGACTACCTCCACATCACCCTCACCGACGAGCAGGACGTTCCCGACGCGCTGGCCCGGCTGCGGGTCATCTACCCGAACCTCATGCGGCTGGACTACGACAACCGCCGCACCCGGGCCGCTGAGACGCCCGACGCCGCTGCCCGGGCCGAGAGCAAAACGCCCCTCGAGCACTTTGCGGCCTTTTACGAAGCCCAGAACGGCCAGCCCCTCTCCGACGAACAGGCGGCGTTCTGCCAATCGCTCATCGAGGACATCTGGAAGGAGGACGAAGCATGAGGCCCCTGAAACTGACCCTGTCGGCCTTCGGGCCTTACGCCGCCGAGACCGTTCTCGACCTCGCCCAGCTGGGCAGAGGCGGGCTCTACCTCGTCACCGGCGACACCGGCGCGGGCAAGACCACCCTCTTCGACGCCATCACCTACGCCCTCTACGACCATTCCAGCGGCGGCGTCCGGGAGGGGAGCATGCTCCGCAGCAAGTACGCCGAGCCCGGCACCCCCACCTTCGTGGAGCTGGAATTCGAGGTGCGAGGACAGCGCTGCACCGTCCGCCGCAACCCCGAATACCTCCGCCCGAAAGCCCGGGGCGAGGGCTTTACCACCGAAAAGGCCGACGCCTGCCTCACCTACGCCGACGGCCGCCCGCCCGTCACCCGGGCCAAAGACGTCACCGCCGCCGTGGTGGACATCATCGGGCTGGATTACAACCAGTTCTCCCAGATCGCCATGATCGCCCAGGGGCAGTTCACCCGGCTGCTCAACGCCTCCACCGAGGAGCGGAGCAAGATCTTCCGCAAGCTGTTCCGCACCCAGCCCTACCAGCGTCTCCAGGAGCGGCTGCAGGCCGAGAACGCCGCCCTCACCCGCCAGCGGGAGGAGCAGAGCGTCCGCATCGGGCAGCTGCTCTCCGGCCTGAGCTGGGCCGAGGGAGACGCCGATGGAGCTGTTCTGGACGCGCTGGCCCCCCTCTGCGAGGCGGGCGGGCAGGCGTCGCCGGAAGCGGTGCTGCCCCTTCTGGACGCCCTGCTGGCCGGGCAGGAGCAGGCGCTGAACGCCGCCGCCGCCGCCCGGACTGAGGCCGAGGCAGAGCTGGACAAGCTTCAGCAGACGCTGGGCCGGGCCGAACAGGCCGAGAAGCTCCGCCTCAAGCTGACCGCCGCGCAGGCCCGGCAGGACGCTCTGCGGCCCGTTCTGGACGCCGCCGAGGCCGAAGCGGCCCGCCACGCCGGAGATTCCGCTGCGTTGGACGCGCTGGCCGGAAAGCTCGAGCGGGCGAAATCTGACCTCGCGGCCTTCGACGGGCTGGACAGCCTCGAAAAGAAGCTTTCTGCCGCCCGGGACGCCGCCGCCCTCGAGAACGCCAGAGCCGAAAAGCGCCGCGCCGCCCTCGGGCAGCTGGACGGAGAGCTGACCGCTTTGGAGCAGAGCCTCGCCGCCCTTGGGGGCGCGGAGGCCGAGAACGTGAGCCTTGAGGCCCGGGCCGAACAGCTGGCCCGGCGGGAAACAGCCCTCGCGCAGCTGGCTCAGAGCCTCGCCGAGGGGCAGCGCCGGGGGCAGGCCGCACGGCAGGCCCAGGAGCGTTATCTTCTCGCCGACGGCGCAAAAGAGCGCGCCCACGCCCTCCGCGACCACCTCGAGCGGGCCTTTCTCAACGCGCAGGCGGGCCTGCTGGCCGAAGGGCTGACGGAAGGTTCTCCCTGCCCTGTCTGCGGCAGCACCCATCACCCGAAGCGGGCCGTTCTGCCCGCCGAAGCCCCCACACAGGCCCGGGTAGACGCGGCCAGACAGTCCGCCGACGAGGCCGACCGCGCCGCACAGGAAGCCAGTGCGGCCGCCGCCAAGGCCGTGGCCGCAGACCGGGAGGCCAAAGCCACCCTCCGCCGGGACGCCGAGGCCCTGCTGCCGGAGCGGTTCACCTCGCCGGAGGGGCCGGTGAAGCTGACCGTCTCGCTTCTGAAGACGGCTCTGGCCGAAGAGAGCGAGGCCCTGCACGCCGCACAGGAAGCCCTCGACAAGGCGCAGAAGCAGAATGCCGCCGCCCTTGCCGCCAAGGCCCGGCAGGAGGACGAGCGGCAGAAAAAGACCGCCCAGCGCTCTGCCCTCGAGGCCGAGGCACGGGCTTCCGCCGAGGAAGCCGCCCGCCAGTCCGCCGCCGCCAAAGCTCTGGAGGCCCAGTGTGCCGAGGCCCGGGCCGCTCTGCCCGCCGCCGGCCGGGAAGAAGCCCGCCGGGCGCTGGCCGGGCTGGAAAACGAGCGCTGCGCCCTCCGGGCCGGAATGGACGCCGCCGCGTCGGCTCTGGCCAAGGCCCGGCAGGACTACGCCGCTGCCGAGGCCGCAGTCACGGCCCTGACGGCCCAGCAGACGGAGGCGGGCGAAGCCGCCGACCTGCCCGCCCTCGAATCCCAGCGGGACGCTCTGACGGCCCGGCGCACCACTCTCGCGGCTCAGGAAAAGGCCCTGACGGCCCGCCTCCTGCCCAACCGGAAGGCCGCCGACCTCTACCGTCAGCACGCCGCCGCCCGGGCAGAGCTGGAACGCCGCTGGCAGTGGGTGAACGCCCTCGCCTCCACGGCGGGCGGCACCCTCAGCAGCAAACAGAAGATACGCCTCGAGGCTTACATCCAGATGAACTACCTCGACGCCATCCTCGTCCACGCCAACACCCGCCTTATGCAGATGACCGCCGGGCAGTACGAGCTGGAGCGGGTGGGTGCCGAGAACCAGCGCAGCCAGTCCGGCCTCGACCTCGGCGTCATCGACCACTACAACGGCACCCGCCGCAGCGTCAAGACCCTCTCGGGCGGCGAGAGCTTCAAAGCCTCACTGGCGCTGGCGCTGGGCCTCTCGGACGAGGTCCAGAGCGCGGCGGGCGGCATCCGGCTGGACACCCTCTTCCTCGATGAAGGCTTCGGCTCGCTGGACGACGAGAGCCTTGAGCAGGCTATCCGGGTCCTCGCCGGCCTCACCGAGGGCGACCGCCTCGTGGGCATCATCTCCCACGTCGCCGCGCTCAAGGAGCGCATCGACAAACAGGTGGTCGTAAAAAAGGCCCGCAGCGGGGGGAGCACGGTGGAGGTCCTTGTGTGACCGCTTCCCTTCTCTTCCGCATCGCCTCCCTTCTCAGGGCCGCGTCTTTCAGAAAGTCTTTTGCCTGCTCAGTCCCTTTTCCACACCCCGAGGCCCCTCTGGCCCCGGGGTGTTTTTGTATATTTTGCATAAAAAAAAAAGAAAAACTTCGTTTTTTTGACGTTTTTCCCATTTTTTCTTGACATCAACTAGTAATATCTCTTATTATGGTATTACCAACTCCCCACGGGAGCTGGAGAATACTACCGATCTGCTTTGAAGGAGGAACTGCAATGAAATTGACAAAAAAGCTGCTGGCCATGGCTCTTGCCGGGGTGATGCTTCTCACCATCCTCACCGGCTGCAGCGGTGGAAAAACCGGCGACCGGCTGGTGGAGGAGTATATGGCTACTTTCATCAGCGAGACCTCTAATAATAATATTCCCATCACCCATGATGTCCCTGAGATAAAGACCGTTGCCGAAAAATTCGACCCTTCCTGGTTGAATGACAACGGCTCGTGGGCTTTTTCTCCGCGTGATAATCCTTATGATGCGAGATACACAGCCCTGCAGGAAGTTTTTAGCAAATACAACAGCGGTTATGCCGTGACTCTTGTCGCCTTCAAGGTAGACAGCACGCAGAGCGAGCTGGACCAGGCCATGCGTGTTATGATGTCCTCTTTCTATTCCGGACTACTGGTTTATAGCTCCGGTGGCAACACTACCGCTGTCAAGTGCGCCACCCGGCTTGTAACAAGAGAGAACAAGAGCTACCGCATCGCTGTGATCATTTATGATCATCATGCCGCAGGTTAACAGGGAGGAACAACTATGAACGCTATGAAAAAGATCCTTGCCCTCGCCCTTGCCGGGGCGATGGCACTGGCCCTGCTTACGGGCTGCGGCACCGGGGGCTCGGCCTCCCACAAGAGCATTGCAAAGGCTATGGCAGATTATGACAATGGCCAGCATTTTAAGACGACCATTACCTGTACCTCCTCTGCCGTGCTGGACGCCAAGCTGCAAGAGCTGGCAGCGAAGACCGAATTTGAAAATGTTGTCAAGGCAGTTTACAACGGTCAATCTCCCACTATCCCGGCCGGTGTTCTCCCTACTAATAAGGTCGTCTACCTCTACTGCGGCAAGTACGACAAGGATGCCGGAAAGCAGGCCATCAACCTGAATGCACACCACACCCACATCTCCAGCACTTCGAATCTGGACGATGAACGCCAGATCGGCCTGATCACCACCAGCTTTACGGACACCAACGGCAAAAAGGTCAAGGTCCGGTTTGCCGTGGTGGTATCGGACATCCCCAAGCCGTAACACAGCGCAGCACCTCTCCCCCCGGAGCCACCCGGGGGGATTTTTTTGTGCATGATCGACCCTGCCGCCGGGCATCCTAGGGGCGGAGGTGTTTTTTATGGAATCTCTGACGCCCTTCATCCGCCATGAGCTTGAGGATGCGCCCGGGCCGAGCGGCCCGCCGGAGGAGACGAGCAGCATGGTCAGCCCGCCTTTGGGCGCGGGACCCGGTCAGCCGCCCGTCACGGAACCGCCAAAGCCGGGTCGCGGCTCCCAGCAGCCGCCGTCGCAGCCGGACGGCCCGGATGTGCAGCTCCCGCCGCCGGAAGTCCCGCAGCCCCGTCCGGACTGCGGCATCCAGTATCCAGGGCAGGTCGTCCTTCATACAACCTCTCAGTCTGCTTCGCAGACAGCTCCCCTAGTAGGGGAGCCTCTGGCGTATCCAGCAAGCTTCACCCGGCTGCCAAAGCCTCCCCTCGTTAGGAGCAACGGCGACGACCGCCGCCAGCGGCGGAAACAGGGAGGAGCTGTTGGGGCCGCGGCCAGCAGGATGCAAGCGACAGCGAAGCAGACGCTGGGTGCCGCAACCCGGGCGGTGGCATTGCGAAGCAATGACGGAGAGGTTAGCATCCCCATGACCGACGGAACCCCGGCCGCCTGTCGGCAGAAGAACGCCGCCGAGTTTCTGGCCGGGCGGTCGCCGGGGGTGATGGCCCAGTACGGCGGCGGGCTTTTCGGGGCCGAGCAGCATCTTTACAGCCGCGAACCTGCGCCCGACGAAGACCAGAGCGGCGTTTTACAGCTGGTAGAGTGGCGCGAAGAAGCGCCTTACGGTTGAAAGAGATGTAAAATTCAGAAATTATTTTCCAATTACCTGTTGAAATCTTTGCGCACTTCTTTTATTATGGTAGCAAACAAAGCAAAGGCAGGTAATGCACTATGGCAGAAATCAAATACGAGATCGTTGAGCGCATCGCAGTCCTCGGAGAGCGTCCCCGCGGCTGGGAGCGCCAGCTCAACCTCATCAGCTGGAACGAAGGCGAACCCAAGTACGACATCCGCGACTGGTCCCCGGACGGCACCCGCATGGGCAAGGGCATCTCCCTGAGCCACGACGAGCTGGCCATCCTGAAGGGCATCCTCGAGGATATGGAGCTGTAAGATGACGGACCGCGAGGAATTTCTGGAGATATTCCGCACCCACGTCACCCGGCCCGGCAGCGAGAAGCTGCTGGACTGGATGGACAGCAAGACGGACTTCTTCTCCGCGCCGGCGTCCACCCGCTTCCATGGGGCCTGCGAGGGCGGGCTGTGTGCGCACAGCCTGAACGTCTACCGCGTGCTCCACGGCACCTTCTTCACGCCGGACGAGGACAGCGAGGAGACCTTCGCCATCTGCGCACTGCTCCACGACCTGTGCAAGGCCAACTTCTACAAAAAAGGCACCCGCAACGTGAAAAACGAAACGACGGGCCAGTGGGAGAAAGTCCCCAGCTACAGCGTGGAGGACATGTTCCCCTACGGCCATGGCGAGAAAAGCGTCTTCCTCATCGAGCGGTTCATGAAGCTGAAGGTGGAAGAAGCCGTGGCCATCCGCTGGCACATGGGCGGCTTCGACGACGCCGTCCGGGGCGGCAGCTTTGCCCTGTCGGGGGCCTTCGAGAAGTACCCTCTCGCCGTCAAGCTCCACATCGCCGACCTCGAGGCGACCTATCTGCTGGAACAGCGGTAACCCTCTCAGTCTCGCTTCGCTCGCCAGCTCCCCCAGAGGGGGAGCCTCTGGCGTGTCGGCCAGGCCCACGCTGGACGAGCAAAGTTTCTTTATATCAAAAACAGGAATGCCCTGCTACAGAGGGCAGCAGCTTCGGAACAATATCCTTGTCAAGCTGCTGCTAATCTCTGTAGCAGGGCACTCTTTTTTGCGTTATATTGAGCTTTCAGCAGGCAGCAGGAAGTTGCCCGGCCTGCCAATGGCTCCCCCTCTGGGGGCAACGGCGACGACCGCCGCCAGTGGCGGAAACAGGGAGGAGCTGTTGGGGCAGCGGCCAGCAGGATGCAAGCGACAGCGAAGCAGACGCTGGGTGCCGCAACCCGGCCTTGGCGCGAAGCGCCTGAGAGGGCTACGGCATCAGCTTCGCAAGCTCGGCCAGGACCTCGTCGCCGAGGTGTTCCAGCTTTGTTTTCGGTTGACGGTCCGCAGCAGGGGGTGTCTGTGCAGCCGTCTCCGGGAACGGGACAGTGGGCTGTGCGGACGGAACATCCAGCCGCAGCGGGGCGGTGGATATTTTGTCCAGCTCGCTCCGCAGCTCCTCACACCGGGCGGTCAGCTCGGCGTTCTCCTTCCGCAGGGCCAGCATGGTGCGCTCGTAGGCGAACATCCGTGTCTCATAGCGGCGAAGCTCGGCGTTGGCCGCGTTGAGCTTCCGGCTCAGCTGCTCGAGCTGGGTCGGCCCGGACGCAGCGGGCAGAGCCTCAGGGCATGACTTCTCCTGTTCGGATGCCATCGCCTCTTCCACCTCCTGCAGTCTGCGCTGGGCGCAGCGATGCTCCCGGGCTGTCTCCCGGCAGAGCTGTTCCAGCCGATGCAGCTCCGGCGTCCGGCGGCTGCTCAGCCACTCCAGCGGCAGCGTCGTCTGTTGCTGCTCCACGGTACGGCCTCCTTCCGCTTTTTCTGCGCAAGGGGTTCTCTATTCTTGCGCTTATCTACGCTTGTTCAGGATCGCCAGCAGGTCGTCGTAGTAGCTGGTGTCGCTGTTCTCCTCTTCCACGGGCTTGGCGGCAGAAGCACTGCCGGAAGCGGCGGAGGGAGTGTTGACCTCGGCACTGAAGACAGCGGACGGAGCAGAAGCCGTCACGCCGGGAGCAGTACCGGCGGCAGCAGTACCCAGAGTGCTGCGCAGGCCGTCAGCAGCCTTGTTGTCAAAGCCGGTAGCCACGACAGTAACGCGCATCTCATCGGAGAGGTTCTCGTCGAAGGCAGTACCCCAGATGATGTTCGCATCGGGATGTGCGCTCTGGGTGATGAGGCCGGCGGCAGTCTCGACATCCTCCAGACCGATGTCGGGGCTGGAAGTGATGTTGATGATGACGCCGTGTGCGCCGGCGATGCTGGTCTCCAGCAGCGGAGAGGAGATAGCAGCCTTGGCGGCGTTCTCAGCCTTGCCGGCACCCTTGGCGCTGCCGACGCCCATGTGAGCGTAGCCGGCGTCCTTCATGATGGAGCGCACGTCGGCGAAGTCCAGGTTGATGAAGGCCGGCACATTGATCAGGGCGGAGATGGACTCGACGCCCTGACGCAGCACGTTATCAGCGGCCTGGAAGGCGTTCATCAGGGTGATCTTCTCCTGACTGATCATCTTCAGGCGCTCGTTGGGGATGACGATGAGGCTGTCCACGTGCATCAGCAGATTTGCGATGCCCTGCTCCGCCAGACCCATCTTCCGCTTGCCCTCAAAAGAGAAGGGCTTGGTGACGATGCCCACGGTCAGGATGCCCAGGTCGTGTGCCACCTCGGCCACCACAGGAGCAGCACCGGTGCCGGTGCCGCCGCCCATACCGGCGGTGATAAAGACCATCTGGGAGCCCTTCAGAGCGTTTGCGATCTCGTCCTTGCTCTCCTCGGCAGCGCGCTGGCCGATCTCGGGGTCGGCACCTGCGCCGCGGCCCTTGGTGAGCTTGGAGCCCAGCTGCACCTTGGTGGCGGCATGGTTCTTCGCCAGTGCCTGCTGGTCGGTGTTCATTGCGATAAATTCAACGCCCTGCAGGCCGTCGCTGACCATGCGGTTGACGGCGTTGCCGCCGCCGCCGCCCACGCCGATGACCTTTATCGTCGTTACGTTTTCGTCCATTTCTTCGTCGAGCATGAGTGCCATATCATTGTCCTCCATCGGATTTTATCGTAGACCGCGCCTTGGCGCAGGATAGAACTCAACATTACTGCTACTATATAACAGTATCGTATCATCTTTTGGCCCCGAATGCAAGACAAATCTGCTTTTTCGATGGTATTTTTTTCACAGCGGCGTCAAGGGGCGGCATTTCTCTGCCAATTCGTCCCCCTAAAGAGGCCAGAACTTCCCACAGACCGGCATAGCCCCGGTCGATGTGACGAGTCTCTTCCACAAAGCTCTTTCCCTGTGCCGACAAAGCCGCCACCACCAGTGCCGCGCCGCCCCGCAGGTCGGGCGCAGTGAGGGCGGCTCCGTGGAGGCCGCTTTCCGGCAGCGGGCCGACGGAGAGCACCCGGCCCGACCGTTTTACCCGCCCGCCCAGCCGCTCGAAGCCCTCCGCGCAGCCGAACCGCCGCTCGAAGATGACGTCCTCGATGCTGCTCTCTCCCTCGGCGCAGAGCATGGCGGCGGCCAGCAGGGGCGCAGCGTCGGTGGCGAGACCTGGGTACACCCCGGTGAAGACCCGGCCCGCCCCGTACAGCCGCCCGAAACGGGCCACCTCGGCCCGGTCTGCGCCCCGCTCCACGGTGCAGCCCATTTGTTCCAGAATTTCCAGCACCGGCGCATAGAGCACGGGCGGGCATCCGGTGAGTTCCACCCGCCCTCCGGCAGCAGCGGCGGCACAGGCCAGCGTGGAGGCGAAGATGCGGTCCGGCAGAGGCGAAAAATCGCAGCCGGAAAGCCCCCGCCGCCCCTCGATGCGCAGTGTGGAAGTCCCCGCACCCTCGATACGCCCGCCGCAGCGGTTCAGAAATTCGGCAAGGTCGGAGATCTCCGGTTCCCGGGCTGCGCCCCGCAGGACGGTGGTGCCTCGGGCGCAGACAGCAGCCAGCAGCAATGTCTCCGTCGCCCCCACGCTGGGGAAGCGGAGGGTGATGTCGGCCCCGTGGAGGCCCCCCGGCGCGGCCAGCACCAGCTTTCCCGCCCCGGCGTCCAGCTCCTTTGCCCCCATCCGGGCCAGACCTTCCAGATGTAAGTCGATGGGACGGGCGCCGATATTGCACCCGCCGGGCAGCGAAGTCTCGGCCCGGCCCAGCCGCGCCAGCAGCGGTGCACAGAAGAGGATGGAGGCCCGCATTTGTGCCGCGGTTTCTCCCGGAAGGGTGCTGTTTGAGGGCATCCCGGCCACCACAATGTCTGCCCCCTGCCAGTAGGCAGCGCACCCTGCGCCCCGCAGCAGCCCGAGGCTGCATTCCACGTCCGACAGCCTCGGCACGGCCCGCAGCCGCACCGGTCCCCGGCAGAGAAGCACCGCCGCAAGGAGCGGAAGTACGCTGTTTTTCGCCGCCGGTATCGCCGCCGTGCCGTTCAGCGGCCGTCCGCCCATCACCCAAATCCGCCCGCTCTGCTGTGTCATATCCGCTGCCCCCATTCCGCAAAAGATACCCCACGATATGCAAAAGCAGGGGCGGATGTCACGCTGGACGATGATTTCAGTTTGTTGGGAGGTTTGTTATGCTTCCCCGCGTGATACCCCCAGCACCACCCCCATCTCCCCCAGCAGCATCATGAGGCTGGTGCCGCCGGAGGAGAAAAAGGGCAGCGAGATGCCGGTGTTGGGGATGGTGTTGGTGACGACAGCCACGTTCAGCACCGCCTGCAGGGCCACCTGCACCACGAATCCCACCACCAGCAGCGCTCCGAACCGATCGGGCGCGTGGGCTGCGATGGTGATGCCCCGGCAGAGCAGCAGCACGAACAGCCCCACCACTGCGCAGGCCCCCACGAAGCCCAGTTCCTCGCAGACGATGGAGAAGATGAAGTCGTTCTGAGGCTCGGGGACGAAAAGATGCTTCTGGCGGCTTTCCCCCAGACCGAGGCCGGTGGCCCCGCCGGAGCCGATGGCATAGAGGCTCTGGATGGTCTGGTGGCCGTCGCCCAGCGGGTCGGCGAAGGGGTCGAGCCAGGAGCGGAGCCGGTCGGCGGCGTAGGGGACGAGGTCGGGCATGACGGCCACCGCCGCACCGATCGCCCCGACGCCTCCCGCGCCCGCCAGCAAAAACCACCGCAGCCCCGTACCGCCCACGAACATCAGCACTGCGCCGATGCCGAGGATGAGGACAGTGCCGGACAGGTGCGGCTCCAGCAGCATCAGGGCCGCCACCACCCCCAGCACCAGCGCAAAGGGCAGGACACCCACGCTGAAATCCTTCATCCGGTCGTGGTTCAATGCGATGATGTGGGAAAACACCAGCACCACCGCGAACTTTGCGATCTCGCTGGGCTGCAGGGTGCCGAACCCCGGGATGACCAGCCACCGCTTGCAGCCGTTGTACTCGGGCATGAAGAGCACCGCCGCCAGCAATATCAGTGACAGCCCCAGCAGCGGCCACGCCAGCTTATGGAAGATATGGTAATCTACCCGGCTGGCCAGCCACATCCCGCAGAGCCCCAGCGCCGCGTAGAGCAGCTGAGGCCGCAGATAGGCCCAGGCGTCGCCCCGCCGGTAGAGCGCCACGGCGCTGGACGCGCTGGCCAGCATCACCAGCCCGAAGCCCACCAGCGTGAGCACCAGGATCAGAAACGGCAGGTCCATGCCGGGCAGCGGACGCAAGATCCTCTTCTTCATCCTCTCCCCCCTTCCCTTTAGTGTACGCACCGGGGCGGACGGCTAGTCACGGGGTCTCGCGCATATGATGGCAGGAAGGGAGGTGCTGTCTCATGTCCGAATCGCCAAAACCCGCCGACGCCCTGCGCACCCTGCCGGAACGGGCGTTCCGCGCCCGGGCAGGGCTGGTGGCGGGGGTGTTCTGTCTGGTCTGCTGCGGGCTGGCGGTGCGGCTTTTATTTTTGCAGGTGCTGGGCGGCGGCTGGTACACCGACCGCGCCCTGGGCCAGCAGCTGCGGGACACCGTCGTCCCCGCCGACCGGGGCCGCATCTACAGCGCCGACGGCGTCCTTCTGGCGGCCAACAGCAGCTGCTGGACTCTCCGGGCCTCGCCCCGGGAGATGCCGGAAGATAAACTCGCCCTCGCGGCCAAGGGGCTGGCGGAGATCCTGGAGCTGGACGAAGGGAAACTTCTCGAGAAATTCAGCGACCGCCGCTCCAACGACTGCCTCCTGCGCTACCGGGTAGACCGGGTCATGGCCGACGCCGTGCGGGACTTCTGCGAGGCAAACGGCATCACCGGCATCCGCATCGATCAGGACTCGAAGCGCTGGTACCCGCAGGGGGAGTTTCTGGCCTCGGTGCTGGGGTTCACCAACGTGGACAATGCAGGCGTCTCGGGGATCGAACTGAAGTATGACGACCTGCTCACCGGCGAAAACGGCGTCGTCCTCACGGCGGTGAACGCCTGGGGCTACACCCTCGAGCAGAGCTATGAGACCGAGCGCTTCCCCACCGAGGGGGACGGCCTGCGGCTCACCATCGACGCCAACATCCAGCACTACCTCGAGAACGCGCTGAGCTACGCGGTAAAGGAACACCACGTCGCAGCCCGTGCCGTGGGCATCGTCATGGACGTGAACACCGGGGCCGTGCTGGCCATGTCCACCACCCCCGCCTACGACCCCAACCAGCCCCGTGTGCTGGCCGACAAGGCCGCACGGGAGGCCGTGGAGGGGCTTTCCGGCGATGAGCGGGCGGCGGCATTGCAGCTGGCCCAGCAGACCCAGTGGCGGAACAAGGCCGTCAGCGACCTCTACGAGCCGGGCAGCGTCTTCAAGCTCATCACCTGCGCGGCGGCGCTGGACACCGGGGCTGTGAGCAAAAGCTCCAGCTTCTACTGCGGCGAGAGCATCTCGGTGGCCGGCACCCGCTTCCACTGCGCCAACCACAAGCGCCACGGGGCGCAGACCGTCACTCAGGCCCTTGAGAACTCCTGCAACCAGAGCTTCATCCAAATCGGCGCAAGGCTGGGCAAAGAGGCGTTCTGCGACTACTTTGCGGCCTTCGGCCTCCGCGCGCCCACCGGCATCGACCTGCCCGCCGAGCCGAAAAAGAGCCTCTACTACACCGCCGACCGGATGGGGCCGGTGGAGCTGGCGTCCTGCGCCTTCGGGCAGAGCAGCAAGATCTCTTACCTCGAGATGGCGTCGGCGGTCTGCGCCGTGGTCAACGGCGGGCGGCTGATGCAGCCCTACGTCGTCTCGGACATCCTCGGCCCGGAGGGCGAAGTCATCGACCACCTCTCCCCCGTCTGCAAGCGGCAGGTGCTGAAAGAGGAGACCTCCCGCACCATGCGGGAGATGATGGAGGCTGTCGTCCTCTACGGCGGCGGACGGAACGCCCGGATCGCGGGCTACCGGGTAGGCGGCAAGAGCGGCACCAGCCAGAAGCTGGACAGCGCCGACGAGAAGGCCCGCATCGCCAGCTTTGTGGCTGTGGCTCCCATCGACGACCCCCAGTTTTTGTGCCTCGTCTGCCTCGACGAGCCCCACAGCTGGACGACGGCGGGCGGCAGCCTCTCGGCCCCGGTCTGCGCCGAGGTCCTCGAGCAGACGCTGGTCTATAAAGGTGTCCCCCGCGCCGCTGTCCCGGATACGCCTGCTTCCGACGCTGAGACTTCCGCAGACCTTCCCGAGGACGGCGACAGCTTCGACGGGGCGTAAAAATGGGCAAAAGAAAAGACCGCCGGACGGCGGTCTTTTCTCAAATCTTCATCACATCGTGGAAATACGGCAAGGTGGAATACTGATATTTCCGCGCATACTCTCTTGGGTGGAGCGTCCGGCTCCCGTCTGCATGGTGGATGTAGTCTTCCAGATAATCCAGCACCTCACCGGCTATCTTTTTGATGTTGCGGATGGTCTCGTTGTATTCGTCCTGGTCCACCACGACATTCGCGCTATCGAGGTATTCCGTCTTCTCGACCAGCACCATCTTCGAATAGTCCAAACCCGACTTCGTGCGGCGGGAGCGCTCTGTCCCGCTGAACAGAAAAGCGTTTTTGTGATGGATGGAAGAGCGATACGGAACGCAGATGAAATAGTCCAGATGCAGGTCGATGAGCAGGCAGCTATAGGGCCGTCCCTTCTTATACATCAGTTCCGGATACCGATGGGACGGGTAGTCCCGGATGAACTCTGTCGAGAGTTGATAGATTGCAACTTCAAATTCCATGTCCTGCCTCTTTCAACCAAAAAGCGGGGTCAGCCTTTCAGCTGACCCCGCCTGAACGCTTCGCCCGGTCAATTTTTATTTTACCGATGTGTCAGAACCGTCACACATCATCATCACTCGGTCAGTTTTTATTTTACCGACGAGTCAGAACCGTCACTCGTCTTCTTCAGCGAAGGAGAACAAGGCTGCGAAGCCTTTTCTCACTTACAGTATATCATATTTTATGCGAAAGGGCAACACTTTTTCAGCTCTGCTGCGGTTGGTCGCGGAACACGATCTCGCCGGTGGCGCTGTCCATCGACTCGACGATGGCGAGGCTCTCCAGCTGGATGCCCTTGCTGCGGATGAGGTCGCCGCCCTGCTGGAAGCCCTTCTCGACGGCGATGCCGATGCCCTCGACGGTGGCACCGGCCTTCTCGGTCAGCTCCAGCAGACCCAGCAGGGCGCAGCCGTTGGCCAGGAAGTCGTCGATGATGAGAACGTGATCCTCGGGGGTGAGGAACTTCTTGGAGACGATGACATTATAAATTTTCTTGTGGGTGAAGGACTGGATCTTCGTCTCGTAGTTGTCGTAGTCCAGGTTGATGCTCATGGACTTTTTGGCGAACACCACCGGCACGTTGAACTCGCTGGCCACCACAGCCGCGATGCCGATGCCGCTGGCCTCGATGGTGAGCACCTTGTTGATGGGCTTGCCGTCGAACAGGCGCTTCCACTCCTTTGCCATCTCGCGGAACAGCGGGATGTCCATCTGATGGTTGATGAAGCTGTCCACCTTGAGCACGTTGCCCTCACGGACGATGCCGTCTTTGCGGATGCGGTCTTCCAGCATTTTCATAGTTCGTCTCTTCCTCCCAATTTCCCTGTCACAAAACGGTCGATATTTCATATCAGTATACCGGATACTCCTCCGGTTGGCAAGGCTTTTTCTGCCCAAATTTGACTCGTTCTCTCCGGTTTTTTCAGCCCTTTCGATTATAAGTACGACTTTTGCAGTACAGTCTGTGTCTCAGGGCGGGCGATTTGTGCAGTTGTCTCTTGTTTTCTGCGCAAAATCGAGTATACTGGTAGCAACCGGAAACGGCTTGCTGCGGCCGACGAGGGCCGCACCGGGAAAAGGAGTCAGTATATGAAGACAGGGTTAGTATTAGAGGGCGGTGCCATGCGGGGGATGTTCACCGCAGGCGTTCTGGATGTCCTGATGGAGCACGGCCTCACCACCGACGGCACCATCGGCGTGTCGGCGGGCGCGGTGTTCGGCTGCAACTTCAAGTCACACCAGATCGGCCGCGTCATCCGCTACAACACCGAATATTGCAACGACAAGCGCTACGCCAGCTTCCGCAATCTGCTGCGCACCGGAAACCTCTACAGCGAGGATTTCTGCTACCACGAGGTGCCGGAAAAGCTGGACCCCTTCGATGAAGAGGCCTTCCGCGCTTCGCCCATGGACTTCTTTGTCGTCTGCACCGACCTGCGCACCGGCGACCCGATCTACCACAAGTGCCGCAGCGGTGACGCCGAAGACGTGCGCTGGATGGAGGCCTCGGCGTCCATGCCGCTGGCGGCGAAGGCCGTCAGGATCGGCCACTACTCCCTGCTGGACGGCGGCGTGGCCGACTCCATCCCCGTCCGCTTCTTCGAGAGCCTGGGTTACAAGCGGAACCTCATCATCCTGACCCAGCCCAAGGGCTTCGTGAAAAAGAAGAACCCCATGCTGCCCGCCATCCGTGCGCGGTATCTGCGCTATCCGGCCTTCGTGGCAGCGGTGGCCGACCGTCATGAGCGATACAACGAGGCCCTCTCCTACATCGCCATGCAGGAGGCCTCCGGCAAGGACTATGTCATCCGCCCGCCCATCCCGCTGGAGATCGGCGCTATGGAGCGTGACCCCGCCCAGCTGCGCCGGGTCTACGAAACGGGCCGCGCCGTGGCGGAGAACCAGATCGATAAGATAGAGGCGTTCCTGAACGATGTGAAGGAGACGGAGGAATAACCCTCTCAGTCTCGCTTCGCTCGCCAGCTCCCCCAGAGGGGGAGCCCTTGGCAGGCCGGTCAACTTCCTACTAGACGCCTGAGGCGCAATATAGCGTAAAAGGGCGGGCCTTGCTACAGAGGGCAGGCTCGTCTTTGTACAACCTCTCCGTCACGCCTACGGCGTGCCACCTCTCCTTGTAGGAGAGGCTTTGGCAGGCCGGGCCACTTTCTACTGGACGCTGAAAGCTCAATATAACGCAAACAGGAGTGCCCTGCTACCAAGGCTAGCAGCAGCTTGACAAGGATATTGTTCCGAAGCTGCTGCCCTCTGTAGCAGGGCACTCCTGTTTTTGAAATAAAGAAACTTTGCTCGTCCAGCGTGGGCCTGGCCGACACGCCAGAGGCTCCCCTACTAGGGGAGCTGTCGAGCGGCAGCGAGACTGAGAGGTTGTACGAAGACGAGCCTAACCTACAAACAAAGCAGGAGCCCCATCCATTCGGATGGAGCTCCTGCTTTTCTTATTGCTTACTGCATATCCGTCTCAGAGATGGGGGTATCCAGCTCATCGGCGGGGGCGTTCGCCGTCTCGGGCTGTTTGCCCTTCTTCTCCCTGCGGGGCTTTTCGCCCTTCGGGCCGCGCTTCGACTTGATGCGCTTTGCCAGCAGCAGGAGCAGCACCAGCAAGGCTGCGCCGCCGGCGCAGAAGGCCCAGACGGGGAGCTTTGCGGGGACGAAAGCCACTTCGACCTCGGTGCCGGTGGTGGTGAAGGTGGTGTAGCTGCCGAAGCTGCCCGTCTCCACCTTATGCCAGCTGCCGTCGGCCTGCTTGACGTAGACCTTGCCCTTGGCCTTGCCGGGGGTCAGATAACGGATCTGGTGGGTCTCATTGCCGTCATCGGTGAACTCCAGCAGCCACTGCTCTGTCACACCGTGGACATCGGCTGTGATGTCCTGCTGAGTGACCTGCACGGCGTTGGAACCGCCGAAGAAGCCGTCCACGAAGAAGACGGGGCGTCCGTTCTCACGGGTGACGCTGCTGCTCAGAGACGGGATGTAGGGCGTATACTCCACATTGACCACGGTGTCGGTGTGGAGCTGGTCGAGGACGGGTGCGCTCCACTCGGCGTAGTATCCATTCTTCTGGGGGATCTCGGGGTAGTCGGCCAGAGTGAAGGACGCACCGTAGTCAAAGCTGATCTTCTTGATGATGTGGCCGTCGGCCTTGAAGGTCAGGGTCAGCTTACGGAAGGAGTCCGGCACATTCTCCTGAGCCAGCAGGGTCTCATAAGTGACCGGCTCTGCCTGACCGACGCGGCTCAGGCGGTCGATGCCCTGCAGATCGTCGGAGACGAAGAGGTTGCCATAGAAGCCGCCGTCCTGTCCGCCGGAGACAGCACCCACGTACTGCTGGCCTTCCAGCACAGAGACGATGGCGCGGTTGTTGATGGCGATGAGGCTGCCGTCGGTGAGGTCGCTGTCGGTACCCTGACCGACGATGCCGCCGATGTACTTGTCACCGCTGAGGGCGCATTTTGCCCAGTTGCTGCAGAGCTTGGCGCTGGCCGCACCGGCAATGCCGCCCACCTGATTGACGCCGGTGACGTCGCCGTAGGACTCGCAGGCCGTCACAAGGCCCAGTTCCTCCTGGCCGACGATGCCGCCGACCATATCCTTCTTGGCGGTGATGCTGCCCTCGTTGATGTTGCCGATGAGGACGGCGCTGACGGTATAGGAGGTACGCAGCAGCGAAGTGCCGTCGTCCTTGTTGTCCTCCTCGGGGTCCAGCAGGTTCTCGACGCCCATGGTACCGGCGATGCCGCCCACGTTCATGTCGGCGTCGATGGTGCCGCGGTTGATGCTGTTTTCAATTTTGCCGTCGGACTGGGAAGCGATGAGGTCTTCCGACTCATCCTCGTAGATGGTCTTGCTGCCCGGGTCGCTGATCTCTTCCACGGCGTCCAGCATCAGGTTGGACACGACGCTGACCTGTGCGGTCACAGCGCGCATCTTGTCGGTCAGCTGGTTGCTGGCGGTGCGCATGGTGCTGTTGATGTCGTCCATCTTGTCGTTGATGGCGCTGACAGCATCAAAAAGGGAGTCCTTGGTGTTGGTCAGCTCTGCCGAGGGACGAGGCACCTTGATGGGGTCCTGCTGGTTGAGCCAGTGGAGGATGTCGCGGGTCTGGCCCATCATATCGGTCAGGCCGCCGAGGCCGTCCTGCATCTGGCCCAGAGCCACGGAGGTGTGTGCCAGCGTTGCGCTGGTGAGGGCGGCGTCGGTCTTGAGCAGGTCGAGGGAGTCGCTCAGGTCATCCATGGCGTCGCTCAGCTTGTCGGAAGCATCGCTCAGCTGATCGAGACCATCCTTGATGCTGCCGCCGCCGTTATTGCCGACCCAGTCCTTGATGTTGTCCATGATGCCGTCGGTGATGCTGCCCATGCCGTCCAGCGCGTCAGAGGCTTTGGTCAGAGCCGCAGCCAGCTCGGGGTGGTCGGAGGCCGAGACGGACTTGGCAGCGCTGCCCACGATGCCGCCCATCTGGGTGGCAACGGTAGAGATGGTGCCGATGGCACTTGCGATTTGGGAAGTAGCACGGGCAATGTCACTGTCGTTGGACAGGAGGGATGCCGTGCGCAGCAGGCCCATGCCTGCGGTAACAGCCTTCATTGCCGGGGCCATGCCGCTGCCCAGCGTGAAGACGCTGGCCACGGAGTTGGCCACCTTCAGCAGCTCAATGCCGGTCTTGAGGTTCTTGTCGGACTTCTTCTCGGCAGAGAGAGAGTCGTAGCCGGTCAGGATGGTGGAGATTGCCTGCGAGGCAGCGCTGTCATCGCCGGTATCGACAGACTCCAACAGCTGTTTGATACCCTCAGAGATAGCCGACATACCATCACGGCCATCCTCGGCCGCGTCGCTCACCTTGTCCAGACCGGAGCTGGTCTTGCTGAGGGCGCTGGATGCCATCAGCATCTCAGCGGCCATCTCGCGCATGGCCCACTTGAGGTTTCCGGTGGCGTCGGTCAGTTTGGTCATGGCATCCTCGCCGGTGTCCATGACGGGTTCGAGTTTGGTGAGGGTATCGGCCAGCAGAGTGGAGGCGCGGTCGATCTCGTCGGCCACCTCGTCGCCGTAGTCGCTGGCCTGGTCGTCCAGCTGACGGGCCGCTGCAATGGCGGTGTCCATCTGACTGGTCATGGCGCTGAAGGAGTTGGAGATGCTGGTGGTGGAGTTCTCGACGACGCCGGTGGTGTCATCGACAAGGCCGCGCAGGACCTCCAGCTCCGAACGGAGACGCTTGATGGTGTCCTTGGAGAGGTCCAGCTCCCGGTAAGGCTCCGCCTGACCGGCGATGCCGCCCACGTCCTTGCGGCCCAGAACACGGCCCTGGTTGACACAGCCGGATACGAGGCCGTCGGTGCGTCCCACGATGCCGCCCACATTGTAGCCAACATGCTCGTAGCCGATGGTGCCGGCGTTGACGCTGGTCAGGATCATGCCGGAGGAGCGGCCTGCGATGCCGCCGGTGTCGATGGCGACATTGGTGACGGAATTGGTGGCGTCGTCATCGGCGGCGGCCATCTTGTTGTTGATGTAGTCCACCATCTTGGCGGTGAAGCCGTCGGTGTCGAGAGAGGCTTCCGGATATTCGGTGTTGATGCTGCCCACATTGGTGCAGCCGGTGATGGCGCCGAGATTGTAGCCTGCGATGCCGCCGGTGGAAGATTTGCCGGTGACGATGGCGCGGGCCGTGCTGTGGTCGATGGTGCCTTCGGACTCGTTGCGGCCCACGATGCCGCCCACCTCGCTGTCGCCGGTGACGACGCCGGTGAACTGGCAGCTGATGAGGGTACCGTGGTTGATGCCTACGATGCCGCCGGTGGTGGTGTCGGCAGAATCAGAGACAGACACGACACCGCGGACGCTCAGGGACTCGATGGAGCCCTGTTCCTCCACGATGCCAAAGAGGCCCGCCGGGGAATACTGGCCCGTAATGGTCAGGTCCGAGATGGTGTGGCCGCTGCCCTTGAACTGTCCGCTGAAGGACGGGATGGGCTCCCACAGCATCCCCTCGAGGGAGAGGTCTTTCTGTAGAATAACCGTCTTGCCCACCGACCACTGGTCGTAGGCACAGTTCCTGGCCAGCGAGAGCAGGTCCGAGACGCTGTTGATGTAAATGGTATCGCCGTCGTCAGATGCGAACACCGGCAGTGCGATGCTCAGCGCCAGCACAGCGGCCAGAAGCGCAGCCGTCAGGCGGCGCAGCAGATGGTTACTGGTCTTCATTCTGCACCTCCTGTTTTTCGTTGTCGTCCAGTTCCTGAGAGACATTGCCCGAGATGACGGTCAGCTGGACGTCGCCGTCCACGATGGCGTTCATTGTACCGGCCACAGAGCCGTGGATCTCGCCCTGCACGATGCCGTTGACCCGCATACGGCCATTGCCGCTGCTGCGGGCCACCAGCTTCGGCACGGCAAAGGAGGTACGGTCCACGATGCGGGTGCCGATGAGCAGGATCTGAGGCAGAACGAAGAGGACGAGGAGGATGGAGATGATGGTGCCTCGGCCCAGGCACTGGCCGATGCCCACGATGCAGGCGTCGGAAGTCATCTGGCCGATGAGGATGCCGGACACGGTCATGATGGTGCCGGAAGTCAGGATGGTCGGGAACGCGAAGTTGATGGTCTCTATCATGGCCTGCTTGTGCTCCATCTTATCCTTCAGCTCGTTGAAACGGGTAGCGATGACGATCGCGTAGTCGATGTTCGCGCCCATCTGGATGGAGCTGACGATGAGGTAGCCCATGAAGTAGAGGTTGGTCCCCATGAAATACGGGAACGAGAAGTTGATCCAGATAGCACCCTGGATGACCACGATGAGCAGGATGGGCATACCGACGGACTGGAAGGTGAACAGCAGCACCAGCAGGACGATGAAGATGGACACGACGTTGACGACGACATTATCGATGGCGAAGGACTTCTGGAAATCGTACTCGTTGGTGGCGTCACCGGCCATGTAGAGTTCGCCGTCCGGGTAATACTTCCGGGCGATGGAGCGGATGGTGTCGGTGAACTCATAAGTAGTCTGGCCGGGTTCCAGAGAGGGGCTCAGGTAGATGAGGACGCGGTTGTAGTCGTCGCCCTGCAGCTGGGCCAGTGCGCTCTCCATCTTCTCCCGGGCCTCGTGGAGGTCGTCCAGGTCCTCCTGCGAGAGGGAGACGATGCCGGTATCGGCCTCGTCGCAGACGTAGAGGAACATATCCACCAGCGGCACTTTATAGGATGCAAAGTTGCCGATGATCTGGCCGTACTCCTCGTTCTCGATGGCGTAGGCGGTGTAGACGAGCTGGGCGGCCTCGTAGTCCAGGTCGGCCATCTCGGAGAACTGGCGGGCGGTGAGCTTGTCTTCCAGCATATAGCCGTCCTGGGCCTCGATGTTGGACAGACCCTTGGTGGAGTCTATCTCATCATAGCTTTCCAGCTCCTCCAGCATCTTTTTCTCGATGCTGTAATCGTCGTTCTTGGGGTAGACGAGAGCCACGAGGTTCGACTTGGTGAAGTTTTCTTCGATCATCTGGTCCGCGATGAGGGATTCGTTCATCTTCGGCACCTTGATGACATCATAGCCGTAGGCGTAGGGACAAAGGTTCGAGAAGTGGTAACCGATGAGGATGACCACCAGGAAGATGACAGGGATGACCTTGCGGGTGCGCCATGCAAAGCGGCCCACGAAGGGGATCTCCGGCACGAAGTTCCTGTGCTTGGTCTTATCCATATAGGGTCCGAAGAGCATCAGCAGGCCGGGCATGACCACGAACACCGAGAGCATCGCAAAGAGGATGGACTTGATGAGGCAGACGGCCATATCGGAGCCGATGCGGAACTGCATGAACAGCATAGCCACAAGGCCGCCGACGGTGGTCAGGGAGCTGGAGCTGATCTCGGGGATGCTCTTGCTCAGGGACTCGATGACGGCCTCCTTCAGAGGCATGGTCTGGTGTTCTTCCTTGAAGTGGTTGCAGAAGATGATGGCGTAGTCCAGCGACAGCGCCAGCTGCAGGATGTTCGTGACCGAGTTGGACACGAAGGAGATGGTGCCCAGCATGAAGTTTGTACCCATGTTCAGGATCATGCCCACCACGAAGGTGAGGATGAGGACAGGCACCTCGGCGTAGGTCTGGGACGTCAGGAGCAGGACGATGACGATGATGACGGCAACGTACACCATGATGACCCGCACCTCGGCATCAATGGTCTCCTGCTGGGTGTTGCCCAGCGAGGTGGAGACGTAGATGTCGTAGTCGGCGAGGTATTCCTTCACCCGGTCAAGGGCCTCGAGGCACTGGTCATCGTCCTCGGGGTAGTCGAAGGTGATGGAGTAAAGGGCCGACACCGCGTCCTTATTATAATGGTCGGTGGTGTCGTCGTAGTCCAGCATCTGGACGCCCTTGAGCTCGGTGAGCCGGTCGGAAAGCTCATCGGCCTCAGCGGGCGTGATGTTGGCCACCATGACGTCGGCAGAGCCGTAGGTCGTGAACTGCTCATCCATGATGTCGAGGCCCATGCGGGTCTCCGAGGTCTTGGGCAGGTAGGTGGTCATGTCGGTCTCGACCTTGACCCACCGCACCGAGAACACCGTGAAGATGGCAGCCAGAATGACGAACAGGAACACAAGGTTGCGGCGTTCCACGATCTGGCGCGCAAGCTTGTGCATGAAGTCTATCTGTGGTTTTTCGTGTTCGTTCAAAGCGTCCGTCCTCCTTTGTCGTGATTTTTTTGCAGTTTCATCCCCGGGGATGGGCTGCGCAGTCGTCTCATAAACAACCTCCGTCCGATAAGCTACATTTGGTGATTTTGTGAAAATTCGAAGAGAAATATTTGTACAAATGATATAATAGAGCGCTGCCCATCAAAAAGCAAGCGACAAAACCGCGCGAATGATAAAATTTGCTTGTTTTTAGCCAAGGCGCAGCTTGCCTTTTAACCTCTCCGTCACGGCTTACGCCGTGCCACCTCCCCTAACGAGGGGAGGCTTTGGCATTTCGGTAAACTTTCCCTCTTCGCCAGAGGCTCCCCTCGCTAGGGGAGCTGTCGAGCGATAGCGAGACTGAGAGGTTTATTTTCTTCTCTTTCGCCGCGGCCCCGCATTGACGTAGCCGAACACTGTGCCGCAGACGCCGCCGACGATGTGCATGAAGTTGGCCACGTTGTCCCGCACAAAGATGATGTCATAGATCTGCTGGCCCAGATAGAGCGCCGCCACCAGCAGCATGGTGACGGGGATGCCGCCCGAGAAGCCGGACAGGGATGCCAGCATGATGAGCATGAAGACGATGCCCGACGCGCCCAGCAGCGCCGTGCGGGGGAACAACGCACACTGCAGAATGCCCGAGATGAGGGCCGTGAGCAGGATGCCTTTGAGCAGGGGCAGGCTGCCGTACTTTTCTTCCATCGGCGGGCCGACGACGAGGAGAAGCAGCATATTGTTCAGGAAATGGTCCCAGCTGCCGTGGCCCAGCACATGGCCGAAGAGCCGGATGTAAAACAGCGGGTCTTTCAGCGAGGAACGGTAGACGCTGAACAGATGGGTGGTCGTCCAGCCGCCGGTGTACTGGCCCAGGAACAGCACCCCCAGTGAGAGGAGGAAAAATGTCAGGATGACCGGCGAATTGTACTGCACAGACAGCGTGAATTTGGGTCGTTTCGTAGTTGTTTCCTTCTTTCCCGGCCCGTCCGGGGCCGCAGTATGAGTGATACGACCATCATATCATAATCTTCAAGGTTTTTCCACTACGTTCGTCGGTTCAGCCCCGGGTCTGCTCCCAATAGGCCCCCATGCTCTGGCCGGGCTGGTCGGTGACTTCGTCGCTGAGGTAGTCCGCGAGGCCCACGGCGGCGGGCTGCCAGCTGCGGGCTGCCTCTACCGTGGGGTACTCCACCTCGGCGTACCAGAACTCCGTCGGCTGGCCCTCGTCCACATGATTCACTTCCAGCACCGCACCGTCCGGCAGCAGATAGCTGCGGCGGAGCTTCGGGATGAGGGGACTGCCGATGATCTTGGTTTCCAGTTCATTGAAAAGTTCGGGGTCGATGTCCCGCTCGATCTCTTCCCTCGCCAGCCCGCCGCCCGACTTGAAGCAGAGGACGTAGCGGGTCTTGCCTCCCGTCAGGGCCTCTTCCCGGATGCGGACGGTGGGCCGCACGCTGATGTAGCCCTGCCGCATGGCAAACTCCTCTTTCAGCGGCAGCCCCTCCGGCCAGCCGTTCACCATCCACTTGCGCTCGATCTCCATGATGTTTTCCTTCCTTTCGGTGGTTTTTGTATTTATTCTAACATATTTTTATGGTATTATAAATGGCGAGTTAGAAGAACAACCTCTCAGTCTCGCTATCGCTCGACAGCTCCCCTACCGAGGGGAGCCTCTGGCGAAGAGGGAAAGTTTACCGAAATGCCAAAGCCTCCCCTCGTTAGGGGAGGTGGCACGGCGTCAGCCGTGACGGAGAGGTTCATCCTCAATTATTAAGGAGCAACCATGAAATCAGAACGCAGCTATCCTATTTATAAAGTAAACAAAAAAGCCGAGGCCAGCCTCGTGGGCGGGCATCCGTGGGTATACGAGAACGACATCCTCGAGTTCCCGGAGACAGAGCCCGAGAACGGAACCCTTGCCGACGTGGTGAGCCCGAAGGGCGCTTACCTCGGCACCGGCTTCGTCTCTCTCAAGAGCAAGATCCGCGTCCGCCTCATCTCCCGCAACGCCAACGACACCTTCGACGCCAGCTTCTGGCGCCGCCGCGTCGAGTACGCCTGGGCCTACCGCAAGACCGTCCTCGAGCCTGCCGACCTCTCGGCCTGCCGGGTCATCTTCGGCGAGGCCGACCAGTTCCCCGGCCTGACCGTGGACCGCTTCAACAACATCCTCGTCACCCAGACCCTCAGCGTCGGCATGGAGAAGCTGAAGCCCGTCCTCTTCCCCCTCCTCGCCGAAGTCCTGCGGGCCGACGGCCAGACCATCGACGGCATCTACGAGCGGAACGATGAGGCCCTGCGTGCCAAAGAGGGCCTCGAGCAGAGCAAGGGCTGGTTCGAGCTGCCGGGTGAAAGCCACCCCGCCTCCACCCAGACCGAGATCTGCGAGAACGGCGTCTACTACCACGTCGATTTCGAGAACGGCCAGAAGACCGGCTTCTTCCTCGACCAGAAGTACAACCGCCGGGCGGTCGCCCGCCTCGCCGCCGGCCACACCGTGCTGGACTGCTTCACCCACACCGGCAGCTTTGCCCTCAACGCAGCCAGCGGCGGCGCAGCCCGGGTCACGGCAGCGGACATCAGCGCCGACGCCATCGCCATGGCTCAGCGGAATGCGGAGCGCAACGGCCTGACCAACATGGACTTCCTCTGCGAGGACACCTTCGAGCTTCTGCCCCGCCTCGAAAAAGAAGGCCATCCCTACGATTTCATCATCCTCGACCCGCCGGCCTTCACCAAAGCCCGCCGCACGGTGGAAAACGCCATGCGGGGCTACAAGGAGATCAACTACCGGGCCATGAAGCTTCTGCCCCGGGGCGGCTACCTCGCCACGGCAAGCTGCTCTCATTTTGCCACCGAGGAGCTGTTCATCAAGATGCTGCGCTCCGCCGCAAAGGACGCTCACCGCCAGCTGCGCCAGATCGAAGTGCGCCAGCAGGCCCCCGACCACCCCATCCTCTGGGGCGTGCCGGAGACGAACTATCTGAAGTTTTTCCTGTTTCAGGTGATTTAACCTCTCCGTCACGCCTACGGCGTGCCACCTCCCCTAACGAGGGGAGGCCTTGGCATTCCGTAAAGCTTTCCCTCTTCGCCAGAGGCTCCCCTACTAGGGGAGCTGTCTGCGAAGCAGACTGAGAGGTTGTACGAAGGATAGTCTGACCACGCAGTGATGCCTGAGAGGGCAATAGTCATACCATCCGCGCAATACTCCAAAAAATCAGGAGTCAGTTTGTGCAGAATCGTCAAATCTGTCTATTGCGTTTTTCGCCCCGTTCGGCTATAATCATCGCATAGACAGCAACGACGCTGTGAGTCACCTCCTGACTCGCAGCGTCGTTTCGTTTAACCCGATATTTCGCGGGAGAGCCCGCCTCTTTCCGCGTGAAAATCCGCGACCAGCTGAAGTATTTCAATTCAAGTAAGGAGTAGGATTTATGGCAGCAAATGTTATGGAGATCTACGGCAGCAAGGTGTTCAACGAGCACGTCATGAAGGAGCGCCTCCCCAGCGCTACCTACAAGAGCCTCGAGAAGACCCTGCACAAGGGCGCACCTCTGGACATCGAGGTGGCAAACGTCGTGGCCAGCGTCATGAAGCGCTGGGCCATGGAGCTGGGTGCCACCCACTACACCCACTGGTTCCAGCCGCTGACCGGCATTACCAGCGAGAAGCATGACGGCTTCGTCTCCCCCGTGGGCGATGGCACCGCCATCATGGAGTTCAACGGCAAGGAGCTGGTGCGCGGCGAGCCCGACGCCTCTTCCTTCCCCTCCGGCGGCCTGCGCGCCACCTGTGAGGCCCGCGGCTACACCGCATGGGACCCCACCAGCTTCGCTTTTGTGAAGGACGACGTCCTCTGCATCCCCACTGCATTCGTCAGCTACACCGGCGAGGCGCTGGACAAGAAGACTCCCCTGCTGCGCTCCATGAACGCGCTGTCCAATCAGGCCGTCCGCGTCCTGAAGCTCTTCGGCAAGGATGTGGACTATGTCTCCACCACCGTCGGCCCCGAGCAGGAGTACTTCCTTATTAAGAAGGAAGACTACGAGGCCCGTCAGGACCTCATCCTCACCGGCCGCACCCTCTTCGGCGCACCGTCTGCCAAGGGTCAGGAGCTGGAAGAGCACTACTTCGGCGTCATCCGCCCCGAGGTCTCCGCTTTCATGAAGGAGCTGGACGAAGAGCTGTGGAAGCTGGGCATCCCTGCCAAGACCAAGCACAATGAGGTAGCTCCCTGCCAGCATGAGCTGGCCCCCATCTTCGACACCACCAACGTCGCCATCGACCACAACCTGCTGACGATGGAGATGATGAAGAAGCTGGCCCCCAAGTACGGTCTGGTCTGCCTGCAGCACGAGAAGCCTTTCGAGGGCGTCAACGGCAGCGGCAAGCACAACAACTGGTCCATGTCCACCACCCACGAGAATCTGCTGGACCCGGGCGACACCCCCATGGAGAACCTGCAGTTCCTGGTCTTCCTGGCCGCCGTCATCAAGGCTGTCGATGAGTACGCCGACCTGCTCCGCACCTCCGTCGCCACCCCCGGCAACGACCACCGTCTGGGCGCCAACGAGGCACCTCCGGCCATCATCTCCATCTTCGTGGGCGAAGAGCTGGAAGCCGTCATCGACGCCATCGCTTCCGATTCTCCCTACGCCGGCCCCGTCAAGATGAAGATGGATCTCGGCGTCGATGTCCTGCCCAAGTTCAGCAAGGACACCACCGACCGCAACCGTACTTCTCCTTTCGCCTTCACCGGCAACAAGTTTGAGTTCCGTATGCCCGGCTCCGCCGAGAACCTGAGCGACTGCAACACCATCCTGAACACCGCCGTCGCCAAGGAGCTGAAGGGCTACGCTGACGAGCTGGAGAAGGCCGACGATTTCACCAGCGCCGCCATCGCCCTCGTCAAGCGCACCATCCGCGACCACCGCCGCGTCATCTTCAACGGCAACGGCTACACTGCCGAGTGGGAAGAGGAAGCTGCAAAGCGCGGCCTGCCCAACAAGAAGAACACCCCCGCCGCTCTGCCCGCCCTCATCGAGCCGAAGAACATCGCCCTGATGGAGGACTTCGGCGTCCTGACCAAGGTCGAGATGGAGAGCCGCTACGAAGTTGAGATGGAGCACTACTCCAAGATCATCAACATCGAGGCCCTGACCATGCTGGAGATGGCCCGCAAGCAGCTGCTGCCCGCCGTCAACGCCTACATGAGTGAGGTCGCCAACACCGCCGCCTCCAAGCTGGCCGTCAGCGAGAACCTGAGCGTCCGCAGTGAGACGAAGGCACTGACCCGCCTGTCCGCCGACGCCGACGCCATGAGCGACGCTGTGGACGAGCTGCAGACTGCCGTCGATGCCGCAAAGGCCCTCTCCGACGAGAGCGCAAAGGCCGTCGCCTTCCACGACGACGTTCTGCCCAAGATGGACGCCCTCCGCGCCGCCGCCGACGACGCCGAGACCATCTGCGGCGAGGACTACTGGCCTCTGCCCAGCTACAGCAAGATGCTCTACTACGTCTGATCTTCACATACCAGCGTAGAATAAAGCACCACCGGCTGAGGCGCTTATCTGAGCCATTCTCCTTTTCCTATTTCTTACACCAGCCTGAAGACCTGCCTCTGTACAGAGGCAGGCCTTTGGGCGTTTTTTAAGAAGACATACTTTTCAGAGGACACACACCTATGAGTTATACGACACAGCAGGACATCCTCGATTTCGTCGAGGACAACAACGTAAAATTTGTCCGCTTCGCGTTCTGTGACATCTTCGGCTTCCAGAAGAACATCGCCGTGCTGGCAAGCGACCTTCCCAAGGCGCTGGAAGATGGCGTCTGCTTCGACGGCAGCGCCATCGCGGGCTTCATGCATGTGGAGGAGAGCGACCTGGTGCTCCGGCCCGACCTGTCCACCATGACCATCCTGCCCTGGCGCACGGCTGAGGGCCGGGTGATGCAGTTCTTCTGCGACGTGGAAAAGCCGGACAACACCCCCTTCGGCGGCAACTGCCGCGGCTTTCTGCGGGACATCAACCGCCGGTTCAAGCAGCTGGGCCTGCGCTGCAACGTCGGCACCGAGTGCGAGTTCTATCTCTTCGAGAACGACGACCGGGGCCGTCCCACCCGCATCCCCATCGACGCAGGCGGCTATTTCGACGTAGCGCCGCTGGACGCCGGCGAGAACATCCGCCGGGACATCTGCCTGACCATGGAGCAGATGGGCCTTGCCCCCCAGCACAGCCACCACGAGAACGGCCACGGCCAGAATGAGATTGATTTCCACTACGCCGGCCCCCTCAAGACCGCCGACAACATCTTCCTGTTCAAGCAGATCGTCCGGGCCGTGGCAGCCAGCAACGGCTTCCACTCCAGCTTCCTGCCGAAGCCCCTGCCCGACCAGGCCGGCAGCGGCCTCCACATCAACCTCTCGCTGACCATGGACGGCAAGAACCTCTTTGAGGGCGACATCGCCCCCGACAGCATCCCCGGCAGCTTCATGGCGGGCATCCTCCGCCACAGCCGGGAGCTGACGGCCTTCACGAATCCCCTGCCCAACAGCTACCTCCGCTTCGGCTGCGACGAGGCCCCCCGCTATGTGAGCTGGAGCCGCCAGAACCGCAGCCAGCTGGTCCGCATCCCGCAGGTGAAGGGCGACAACTGCCGCATGGAGCTGCGCAGCCCCGACCCCGCCTGCAACCCCTACCTCGCCATCGGCCTCGTGCTGGCAGCGGGCCTCGACGGCATCGAGAACCGGATGGAGCTGTCTGCCCCTGTCAACCGCAACCTCTTCATCCCGGACGAAGCCGCCGGTCTCGGCCTCGAGACCCTGCCCGCCTCGCTGGAAGAGGCCGTCGAGGTGGCCAGGAACAGCGAGTTCCTTCACAAATTCCTGCCCGACGAGCTGAGCCGCCGCTACTATGCCGAGGCTCTGCGCCGCTGCGAGGCGCTCAAGAACGCCTCCGACCCCGCCGAATATGAGCGCGTCCACTACTTCAATGCCATCTGATGCAGAATGACATAGGAAAGGAGTGAGCCGAATGGGACGTGCCCTGATCGTAAGCGCGGGCGCAAGCTCCAACGAATATATCTCCGCACGCCTGACGGAGCTGGGCTATGCGCGGCCTATCATCGTACCAAGTGCGGCAGAGGCGCGGCGGAGGATGCTGGAATCTAACTTTGAGCTCATCGTGGTCAACTCTCCGCTTCCGGATGAGTTCGGCCACGAGCTGTGCGCCGACGCCGTGGAGAAAACGGATGCCGGTGTGATATTTCTGGCCAAGGCCGCAGCCGCCGAGCAGCTTCTGACCCCGCTGAGCGAAGAAGGCGTTCTGCTGGTCACAAAGCCCTTCTCCAACACCTTCTTTTTGCAGGCCATCCACATGGCCGCCGCCAGCAACCACCGCCTCCTGCTTTTGCGGCAGGAGAATCAGCGGATGCAGGAAAAGCTGGCGCAGGTGCGGCTGGTGAGCCGCGCCAAGTGCTGCCTCATCGAGCTGGGCCGCATGACCGAGGCCGAGGCGCACCGCTACATCGAGAAAAAAGCGATGGACACCCGGCGCGACCGCGCCGAGGTCGCGCAGGAGATACTGGACTCCTACGACCCCGCGCAATAATCCGTATTGCGCCCCCACTGAGGGAAAGTATCTGCTTATCGTGCTATTCACGGCAAAGAATATCTGTAAATTAGAGGAGAACCATTATGGCAAAGTTTATTTTCGTGACCGGCGGCGTCGTCTCCGGTCTGGGCAAAGGCATCACCGCCGCCTCTCTGGGCCGACTGCTGAAGTGCCGCGGCCTCAAGGTAGCCAGCCAGAAGCTGGACCCCTACGTGAACGTGGACCCGGGTACCATGAGCCCCCTGCAGCACGGCGAGGTCTTCGTCACCGACGACGGCACCGAGACCGACCTGGACCTGGGCCATTACGAGCGCTTCATCGACGAGAACCTGAACAAGTATTCGAACCTCACCACCGGCAAGGTCTACTGGAATGTGCTGAACAAGGAGCGCCAGGGCGCTTACCTCGGCCAGACCGTTCAGATCATCCCCCACATCACCAACGAGATCAAGAGCTATATCTACAATCTGGCCTCTTCCACCGAGGCCGATGTGGTCATCACCGAGATCGGCGGCACCACCGGCGACATCGAGAGCCAGCCCTTCCTCGAGGCCATCCGTCAGGTGGGCCTCGAGCAGGGCAAGGAGAACTGCTGCTTCATCCATGTGGTGCTGGTGCCTTACATCTCCGGCTCCGATGAGTACAAGTCCAAACCCGCACAGCACTCCGTCAAGGAACTGCAGGGCATGGGCGTCAGCCCCGACATCATCATCCTGCGCGCCGACGGCAGCGTGGGCAGCGACATCCGCCGGAAGATCAGCACCTTCTGCAACGTCAAGCCGGAGTGCGTCATCGAGAACCTGACCATGCCCAGCCTCTACCAGTGTCCGCTGATGCTCCACACCGGCGGCCTCGACGACGTGGTGGTCAAGCAGCTGCATCTGGATGTTCCCCCTGCCGACCTCACCGAGTGGAAAGAGATGCTGGCCCGGATCGCCACCCGCACCAAGACCTGCACCATCGCCCTCGTGGGCAAGTACGTCAAGCTGCATGACGCCTATCTGTCCGTCATGGAAAGCCTCTACCACGCCGGCTTCGAGAACGACAGCCAGGTAGAGATCAAGTGGGTGGAGAGCGAGGACCTGCCCGACCAGGCCGCCTGCAGGGAAGCCTTTGCGGACGTGGACGGCATCATCGTCCCCGGCGGCTTTGGCGACCGCGGCATCGAAGGCATGATACAGGCCGCACAGTACGCCCGCGAGAACGATGTCCCCTACTTCGGCATCTGCCTCGGTATGCAGATCATGGTCATGGAGTTCGCCCGCCACGTTCTGGGCTACGCCGACGCCAACTCCAGCGAGTTCACCCCCGAGGGTCATCACAACGTCATCGACCTGATGGCCGACCAGCAGGGCAACATCCCCAAGGGCGGCACCATGCGTCTGGGCAAGTACCCCTGCACCGTTCTGCCCGGCACCAAGATGGCCGAGTGCTACGGCCAGAGCGAGATCTGGGAGCGCCACCGCCACCGCTACGAGTTCAACAACGACTACCGTCAGGAGATGCAGGACGCCGGTCTGGTCATCTCCGGCACCAGCCCCGATGGCCGCCTTGTGGAGACCGTGGAGCTGCCGGGCCGTGACTTCCACCTCGGCGCACAGTTCCACCCCGAGTTCAAGAGCCGTCCCAACCGCGCACATCCCCTGTTCAAGGGCTTCATCGCAGCGGCGCTGAAGTTCAAGAAGGGCAAGATGGGGCACTGAGAGGTTGTACGAAGGCAAACCTGACCCTAAACCCAAAAGCACCCGCTTTCCACATCACTGTGGAGAGCGGGTGCTCTTTTTGCTATGATGCTATGTAGCCGTGCTTACTTGCTGGCCTTCGTGGTCTTCTTACGGGCAGCGGTCTTGCGGGCAGGCTTTGCGGCAGGAGCGGCCTCGGCGGGCTTTTCCTCGGCCTTGGCGGGTGCGGCTTCGGCCTTTGCCCCAGCAGACTTCGCAGCAGTCTTGGCAGCGGTCTTCTTTGCCGCAGGCTTTCTGGTGGTCTTCTTCACAGCAGGTGCAGCCTTTTCCTCAACCGGCTTTTCCTCGGCGGGAGCAGCGGCCTCGGCCTTGACCTCAGCGGGCTTTTCCTCTGACTTGGGGGCGTGCTTTGCGCGGTCCTTCACCTCGGAGATGGTCCACAGCTGGTCCTCGCCGGCAGTCTCCTGCCAGATCTGGAGCACAGCGCCGTCTGCAGTACCCATGCCCACGGTGTCGATGCACTTGCCGGCAGCCCACATGGAGCGCAGGCGGACGGTGCCGGCCGGGGTGGGCTCCATCTTCCACATCTGGGAAGTTCCGCCCACGTCCTCCCACAGGTGGAGCCAGGTGCCGTTGGCAGTGCCGGTCATCATCAGGTCGATGAGCTTGCCGGAAGCGCGGTTGCGGATACGATAAACGCCGTCGCCCTCGCGGACGAAAGCCCACTCCTGCTCGGGCTTGTGCTCGTACTTGCCCAGACGGATGTTGCCGCCGTCCTTGACGCTCTCCACAGCCTGAATGACGCTGCCGGTCTTGGCGGCGATGGTGTAGAAGCGGTCTGCTTCAATGATAGTCTGTGCCACAGATTTCATAAGATTTCCCTCCGTATCCCGGGGCAGGATCTCCCCGGAACTCTTCTCTGCGCTGTTTTTTATCTTCGCGCTTTTGTTTCTTTCCATAAATTATACCACTTGACGTGATTTTCTACAAGCAATTCGACCTTTCTTTGGCAAATTTGCCAAAAGGCATTCCATTTTCTCCCGCTTTTGCACTCAATACCCTAACTTTTTGAGGCAACGGCGACGACCACCGCCTGCGGTGGAAACAGGGAGGAGCTGTTGGGGCCGCGGCCAGCAGGATGCAAGCGACAGCGCGGCAGATGCTGGGAGCCGCAACCCGGTCACCGTATCTGAGGAGAAAGCTTCCACCGTGCCTGCCCGCACTGCTGTCTCGACATTTCCCCCGATCTGCGCTATACTTATTACATATCTGCATTTTACCCGTTCTTTGCGCAAAGAGCGGTATTTTCTTTGATTTCCGAAAGTGAGGTATCTCTTCATGCCGTCTTCCCCCCGCACCGCATCCGACGCCGCCGAGCTGGAGCGCAGCAGGCTCCAGTTCGAGAAAATGACCCAGACCCCCGTGCCGAAGCTCATTCTCGGCCTCGCGGCCCCCACCATCCTGAGTATGCTCATCACCAGCATCTACAATCTGGCCGACACCTTCTTTGTAGGCCAGCTGTCCACCAGCGCGTCGGGCGCAGTGGGCGTCGTGTCGAGCCTGATGGCCATTATTCAGGCCCTCGGCTTCATGCTGGGCCACGGCGCGGGCGGCATCATCAGCCGCAGCCTCGGCAGCCAGGACACCCATGCGGCCACAAAGTTCGCCTCCACCAGCTTCTTCACGGCGCTGACCTTCGGCGCAGTGCTGGCCGTTCTCGGTCTCGCTGCCCTGCCCGACTTCATGATGCTGCTGGGCAGCACCGACACCATCCTGCCCCACGCCTGCGCCTACGCGCGGCCCATCCTCATCGCGGCCCCGCTCATGATGTCCAGCCTCGTGATGAACAACATCCTCCGCTACGAGGGCAAGGCCAGCTTCGCCATGATCGGCCTCGTCACCGGCGGTGTGCTCAACATCGTGCTGGACCCCGTCTTCATCTTCGGCCTCGGCATGGGGACCGGCGGCGCAGGCACGGCCACCGCCCTGAGCCAGAGCATCAGCTTCTGCATCCTGCTTTCCATGTTTCTGCGGGGCAAGACCGTCAGCCGATTCCGCATCACCCGGGTCACCCGCAGCGCCCGGGACTTCGGGCAGATCTTCTTCAACGGTGCGCCCAGCTTCGGCCGTCAGGGCCTGAACAGCATCGGCAGCATGCTGCTGAACGTCGCCGCCCGCAACTACGGCGACGCCGCCGTGGCCGGCATGAGCATCGTGTCCCGCATCTTCCAGTTCGTGCTGTCGGTGGCTATCGGCGTCGGACAGGGCCTGCAGCCTGTAGCGGCCTTCAACTACGGCGCCCGCCGCTTTGCCCGGGTGCGGAAGGCCGCCATCTTCACCATCTCGACGGCTTTCGTCTTTATGGCGGTGCTCAACTCCCTCTGCTGGTTCAACGCCGAGCCCCTCATCCGCCTCTTCCGCGATGACCCCGAGGTCACCGCCGTGGCTCTGCCCGCCCTGCGGTATCAGTGCGTCGCCATGTTCTTACAGCCCGTCATCATCGTGACGAATATGATGTTCCAGTCCATCGGCAAGTCGGGCCGGGCTACCTTCCTCGCCTGCTGCCGTCAGGGCGTCTGCTTCATCCCGCTCATCCTCACCCTGCCCCGCATCTGGGGCCTGAGCGGCATCGAGCTGTGCCAGCCCATCGCCGATGGTCTCACCTTCTGCATCTCGGTGCCTTTCCTGCTGCCCTTCCTGAAGGAATTGAAGGAACAGGGAGACGAAGAATAAAATAAACAGTCCGCACAGAAGAAGCCTCCTGTGCGGACTGTTGCTTTTTGCCGACAACTATGCTATTCTGTCAGTAAGGTGTTGTCTGCAACACTTCGGTGGTCAAGCTCCTTTTCCGATATGTCCGGCCAAGCATCCGCGCGGCCCTTCCGGGAAAGGCAGATTTTCTTTTCTCGCCCACCCCGGACTGCGGCCTTGCAGAAAGGGGGAGCGATACTTATGAGCGAAGAAGAATTCGTTTTTGCTCTGGCGACGCTTTTGGTGGCGGTCATCCTTGCAACTTTCCAGATCACCTGGGAAATTGCAAAGGCCGTCTTTCAAAAAGACGACCCTCGCACTGACAATATTCCTCGCCGTAAAAAGAAGAAATGACCGCCCCAGCTGCGAACTTGTGCGGTCATTTCTTTTGACGTATCAGTAAGGAGCTGACCCAGTTGCAGGCAGCACCTTTCCTGTTTTCAGTATAGATGTTTTGCATCGGTTTGTCAAGTACCCCACATCGTCATAATTTTGTAACCAGACCCGGCCACATTTCTGCAATGAAATGTCCGGGTCTTTCGTATATACTATAGATGGGAAAGTCAAATTCTGGGAGACTGTGAGGTGTTTCTATGAAGACCACTCTGCTTCGACTCAGCCGCCGCGCCGCCTGCTTGGTGCTGGCGGGCGGGCTGCTGACGAGCTGTTCGCTGCTGCCTGCGGCGTCGCCCCGGCACGAGGGGACGGCGGCGTCGCAGGCACCTCAGTATTACAGCGACGCATGGCTCAGCGACGACTCGCTCCACTATCTCTACTCTTACGCCGGGAACGGCGGCGGCACCATCCTCCGGGGCGGCAGGGTGCTCTACAAAGCCAGCAGCTCCGACAGCATCCAGCTGCTGAAGGACACCCTCACCGGCGAGACAGGCCACTACCTTGTGGCCCACTCCATCCTTGGCACGGAGGAGCGCACTTCCACCCTTTACGACGCCGACGGCAATGCCGTCATGACCTTTCCCTACGCCGTGAGCGCCACCCTCTCGGGCGGGCTGCTCATCCTGCGGGACGACGCCGACGTCTGGGCTTTTGAGAACGGCACCACCGGCGGCATCCGGGTGTACGACCTCGCCACCGGGGCTGAGCTTCCCGTACCCGAAACAGCGCTCGACTGTCTCGTGGTGGACGAGGACAGCCAGCGCCTCATCTTCAACTGCTACGACCTGCCCGAGGGCCTTACTTACGCCTACGATGACCCCGACCAGCCCCTCCACCAATACGTCCTCGTCACCGACCGGGAGGGCAATGTGCTGATGCGGGAGGACGGCTGCACGGCCAGCTCCCTCGCATCGTACCGCGGCGGCTTTGCCGACTGGCTCGATTTGAGCTGGTTCCGCGGCTCAGACTGGGGCATCGCCCGCGAAGCCCTCTACAACGTCACCACCGGCGAACTGCTCACCGGCGAAGAGGACAGCGCCGTCTCGGCCTGCGGCGTGGGCGTCGCCTGCCTTCAGAGCCGTCAGGACAGCCGCTCCGTCCTCTACGATTTGAACAGCGGCGAGGCCGTGGAGCTGGGCCGCTTCGACTGGTGTGTGATGGACTACACGCCCGGCTGTGTCACCCTCCTCGGCAGCGATGACCCGGATAACCCCTACACCCTCATCGACCTCGCCAGCGGCGAAAAGACCGCCGTCCAGCGGAGCGACACGGACTACCACTCCGGTAATGTCGCTGTGCTGACGGCAAACAATGTCCTTAAAATCTATGACGGCACCACCGGCGCGCTGCTGACCGACGTAGAGGTGACGCCCGTCGAAGAGGGACACTATGTCAGTCTGACCGCTCTGCCCGACGGCTACGCCCTGCTGCAATACAACAGCGAGAACTACGACACCGTTGCCATCCAGACCTACAGCGGCGATGGGCTGCTCTGGTCGTCCGCCGGTGAGGCCCAGCAGTACACCTACGCCTCCTACCTCACCAACACCGCCAACGGCCCTCTGCTCACGGCCCACCGGGACAACAGCGACTCGTCGAACCTCTCCGACGTGCTGGACATGGAGGGCAATCTGCTTCTCCGCCGCCTCGGCAGCTGCTACAGCATCGACGATCTACCCGACGACTGCTTTATCGCGCGGCAGGGCTTCGACTACGGCCTGATGGACTCCACCGGCCAGTGGCTCTACCGCGAAAGCATCTTCTCCTCCCCCAGCGACGACGCTGGCGGGGGCTACCTGTACTGACACGGAGGTTTTTGATATGAAAGAGATGATCTCCCGCCGCAGCTTCCTGCGGGTGATGGGCCTCGGCTTCGGGGCGGCGATGCTCACTGCCTGCAAGACCGGCACTACGGACTCCCCCGCCGACTCTCCGGCGGCGTCTGTCCCCGACCCGGACACGCCCGTCCCCTTCCTGACCGAGGACGAGTTCCCCCGTCTCGACGGCTCCACGGCCTGCATCCCCCTGATGGCCCAGATGAAGGCCGATGTCACCGGCATGGACCTTCTCGAGGCCCAGACCAGCATCACCGTCAGCACCACGGCCTATGCGTGGGAGAACTTCGGCCTCTGGTCCCGCAGCGACAGCGAGGACTACGGCGCACAGCTCCTCATCGTCTACGAGGCCCCCGAGTACGTCAAGGAAGAGCTGGCCGAGGCCGACGCAAAGCTCGAGCAGAAAGCCATTGGCCGGGACGCGCTGGTGTTCATCGTCAACGAAGAGAATCCCGTCCAGAGCCTGACCCAGCAGCAGCTGCGGGATATTTATGCGGGCCGCATCACCAGCTGGAAGGACGTGGGCGGCGCGGACGCCCCCATCGTGGCGTTCCAGCGGGGTGTGGACTCGGGCAGTCAGACCCTCTTCAAAAAGCTGCTCATCGACAAGGGCGACGGCCAGCTGATGGCCGCGCCCACCGAGCTTGCCCCCGCCGACATGGGCGGCCTCGTGGACAGCATCGCCGAGTACAACAACTCCGCCAACGCCATCGGCTTTTCGGTCTACTACTACATCGACCAGATGTACTCGAAGCCCGGCCTCCGTCTGCTGGCTGTGGACGGCGTGACCCCCGGCAATGACACCATCGCCGATGAGAGCTACCCGCTCTGCAACGAGTTCTACGCAGTCGTCCACGCGGACGCCGCCCCCGACAGCCCCCAGCGGAAGGTCTACGACTGGCTGGATACCGACGAGGGACGCAGGTGCATCGAGAAGGCGGGGTATGTAGCAGTGGATTAAACCTCTCCGTCATCGCTGCGCGATGCCACCTCCCCTACCGAGGGGAGGCCTTGGCATTTCGTGAAGCTTCGCCTCTTCGCCAGAGGCTCCCCTACTAGGGGCAACGGCGACGACCGCCGCCAGCGGCGGAAACAGGGAGGAGCTGTTGGGGCAGCGGCCAGCAGGATGCAAGCGGCAGCGCAGCAGACGCTGGGAGCCGCAACCCGGGTGCGAAGCACCTCTGGCGTGACGGTCAAGCCCACGCTGGACGAGCAAAGTTTCTTTATATTGAAAACAGCAGTGCCCTGCTACAGAGGGCAGCAGCTTCGGAACAATATCCTTGTCAAGCTGCTGCTGATCTCTGTAGCAGGGCACTATTTTTTACGTTATATTAGGCTTTCAGCAGGCAGCAAGAAGTGGCCCGGCCTGCCAAAGCCTCTCCTACAAGGAGAGGTGGCACGCCGCAGGCGTGACGGAGAGGTTGTACAAAGACGAGTCCGCCCTCTGTAGCAAGGCCCGCCCTTTTACGCCATATTGCGCCTCAGGCGTCTAGTAGGAAGTTGCCCAGCCTGCCAAGGGCTCCCCCTCTGGGGGCAACGGCGACGACCGCCGCCAGCGGCGGAAACAGGGAGGAGCTGTTGGGGCAGCGGCCAGCAGGATGCAAGCGGCAGCGCAGCAGACGCTGGGAGCCGCAACCCGGCCTTGGCGCGAAAGCGCCTGAGAGGGCTACACCGCCAAACACCACAGCGGCGTCGTGATGAGCCGATTTCAACACCCGCGCCCCGCCGGGCGGCATGATTTTTCTGAATGGCGGCGATGCAGTCGGAGACACAAAAGCAAAAGCCCCACGACACACGCCGCTTTTCAGCGGTATATCGTAGGACTTTTTGGAGCTGGTGACAGGAGTTGAACCTGCAACCCACTGATTACAAATCAGTTTTATTTTACTATTTATCGATAAAAATTCAAAGTTTGTTAGTCTTACGTTAGCTTATTAAACTTAAAAATTCAACTTTTCAAGTTTTGGCTGTATGTAAAAATAACACATTTTGTGTCGTTTTACAATGCGGTTATCTTCCGCATGACCAACTCATACTCTTTCGGGTATGCAAGCTTTATGGCGCTCATGTGCTCATCAAGCACTTCCATCAAGCCTCCAAAGGGCGCGGCGCTGGCCGCTTCCACGAACTCGCTTTGCGGATTTGCTTTTGTGGAGTATGCCGCCGGGTACGACGCGGGAGGCAGCGCTTGAGTCTGCATTTCTGCCGGTGCCTGCTTTTCTTCCAGCTCATTCCTCACGGTGCAGAGGGCGGCAAGTTTTTCCACGCTCTGCCAGTCCGTCGATCCGCATTTCAGCTTGTGGATATGGGTGTTGATCTCGTCGATGTCCATACTTGCCGCCCTCCTCCCTTATGCGTTGCGCAGAATGTCTGCCGCGCGTTTGTAAGCGTCTCGCTCTGCGCCGGTGGCGTCCTGCATCATGTCCTCAATGTCAGAGATCATGCGCTCACGGCCATCCGTGCGGGAGTAATGCCCACGAACATAGTGACGGCCTCGGTTGGCATAGCTGTTGCCCCGGTTGTAACCGTTTCCGGCATCACGGCCGAAGGTTCCGCGCATATCGGCTTCCAACTCGCCTGTACGGCTGTACTCGCCGCCCTCGCAGTAATCCTCGATGCGGTGAATGTCCAAAATGATGTCCACGATCTCGCCGATCATCTCAACATCGCCCGGAGAGCGATTCTTTTTGTCGGTCAGCTCCATGAGCTCGTCGCACATCTCATCCTTCAAATGATTCAGTTTATCCAGCATGACTTTATCTCCTTTCTTATGCTACCCGCTCAACGATCAGATTGCTGTTTGCAATGCTGACTGCCTGCGTACTGGTGTTTTTAACCGCCACGGTCACGCAGCAGCCACGCGGCACCTCGATGAACGCAGCCACGAAAACATTGAAGTAATTTTCGACTGCCGCCGGGGTGACAATCGCGGTCGCGCTGGTCAGCGACTCACCGCCGACAGCCAGCGCCACGGAAATGGGTCCCACAGTGCCGCCGGTGGGAACGGCGATATTGCCGCCAAAACTTACCTTAAAGCGAGCACGGCACTGTCCGCTTGTCAGGCCCCGCAGGGTCACAAGGCCGCTGCCCTCACGGTGCATAATGCACGCGGGCGCTTTCACTGCGGTTTCGGTCAGGGGAAGGTTTTCACCCGCCGCCACGCTGACGGTGTTAGAGTTGCTAAATTCAGCCATTTTATCGGCTCCTTTCATAATAAAAACGCCGAGACTGCTGCCCCGGCGCTCTGGTTTGCAAAATCAGCTCAGGGGCTGAACAGGCTACAAATTGTAGTCAGCTGCCTTTATTTGGTTATGCGCAGCCGTTACAGCCGCATCCGGTGCCACAATTACCGTACTGGTACGGCGCAGGAACCGGGAAGGCAGGAACGGGACGAGGGTTGTAGTAGGCCAGCTGACCGCTCATGTATGCCTTGAGGGTCTCATTCTGCGCCGCCTGGGAAGCTGCAAGCTGAGCCGCAAAGAGCTGCTGGCTCTGCTCCGCGATCTTGGCGTCCTTTGCCTCGATGCGCTGAGCTGTGAGAGCGTCCAGGATAGCCCGGGCGTTCTGGTTCTGGTTGTCTACGATGTCCCGGGTCGCGTTCTGCACGGTGTTCCGGGTCTCGCAGGACTGGGTAGCCAGATTGTAGTTGACGCCCTGGATAGCAGACCGGGTCTCGCAGCAGCAATCCTGTGCCTGCATCTGCATAGCAAACAGCTGCTGCATGAAAGCGGCCTGCTGATTTGCACGGCTGATTTCGGCGGACATGAAGCCGTTACTCACGGTCTGCTGGACGCCGTTGATGAGCTGTGCCTGCTGGTAGAAACCGTCACACATACCGTTGTTTACGCCATCGATCTTGCGTTCGATGTTGGCGAAGTCGCTGGTCAGGATGTAGCCATCCACGACGCCGGCGCCGGCACCGGCGCGATTGCCGCCCCAGTTACCGCCCCAGCCGCAGAAGATGAAAAGGAAGAGCACGATGATCCACCACGAACCATCGCCGCCAAAGCCAAAGCCGTTGCCGTTGTTGGTATTGGCGGGCTGCACCGGCATAGTCAAGCCGATGTTGTCAGAAGAAAGAGACATTTTGTACTCCTTTCGAAATTTTTGATAAAAAGTGTATCTCGACCGTGGCCACGGTTACGACTTAGTGTAAAAACTGCTGGAACTGCTGAGCCATTGCCTGAAGCTGGTTGAGCTGGTCTTGGCTCATCCGCCCGGATTGCAGAAGCTTTTGCACCTCCTGCTTTGGATCGCCCTGAAAATTAGCCTTGAACTGCTGGAACTGCTGCATCATCTGGCCGAACTGGCCCATAGGGCCGGCCGTGGAAGATGCTTTGCCGCCGCCCAGTGCATTAAAAAGAGGATTTGCCATGATCACTTGACCTCCGTTTCGGTTTTTGTGGGCTCCTGCTTTTCCAGCGCTGCACAGCGGGCTGCCAGGGCGTCAAACTCTGCCCTGGTGACAAACTCCCCGCCGGGCTGTTGGACGGCCTGAGCGGGCATCTTAGCCGCCGTGGTGCGCTCCTTGTAATCAAAGGCCCTGAGCGGCAGCGGCATTCCGCTTGCGTCCGTGCTCTTGATGTAAAAGGCGCTGTTCTCGCTGTCCATTAAGAGCACGCTGTTCCCGGCGGCGACCATATAGGCTTTTGCGCCCTCTTCGCCCTGCACCCAGATGATCGGAGGCGTGGCTGGGGAGCTTTGCCCTGTCGGTTGGCTCATCATGGGCGGCTGATACCCGGCATTCTGCCGCAGCTGCGTGAGCTGGTCAGGCATAGGCTGCCCGTAGTAGTTTGGCATTTGATAGCCATATGGATTGTACGGCATCGTTTAGTCCTCCTTGTACCAGTAGTAGATCGGGCATTCTGCGCCGCTATCCCAGCTGTCCCACCACGCGCCGTCGATCACAGCCAGAACGTGGCCAGAGCAGCCCAAAACGTAGATCCCGCGCGGGTACTCCCGGGCAAAATCTGCCACGGTGTAACAGGTGGTGCAGTCCGCCTCGACAAGGCGGCGCTTGAATCCGTGCTTTTGGAGGTATGCGCCCCATGTGCGGTTGGCGCTGGGCATATCGCCGAGAGCAAAGCCGGTCAGCGCCAATCCAATGTAGGCCTGCTCCCAGCTCTGCCCAGTGGCTGCTGCTACCGCGCGCACGGCGCAATCTCCAACGCTGCTCCCGTGGGGGTTGGGGCTGAACTTGTTCCACATTGGCGCTTGCCTCCTTTGCGCCCAGTGTAGCAGAGCCGCCCGGCGGGAGAGACAACGAAGGTACAACGAAGGACAAAAAAATATAGCATAAATAATTTATTTTCTCAAATTTACTGTTGATAAAATAAATTATTTATGCTATAATAAGAGTGTCAAGAGGAACACCCAAACAAAACGGAGGAACGAACGATGAAAGCTTACAATCTGCACGAGATCATGAGCAGCGCCTGGGCAATGTACCGCAAGTGGGTCGCACCTTACAAGTACAATCACAGCCGTATTCCCAGCTGCTACACTTTTGCAAGTGCTCTCAAGCAGGCTTGGGCCGCTGCAAAGACCGCTGCCAAAAAGGTCGCCGCCGGCATCGTTCGCATGCACTACAGCCAGTACAAGGCAGAGTATAGCAAGTGCCAGACCGTCGAGGGCAGCTACGACAAGGCCACCAAGACCATCGAGGTCATGACCAAGGCTATCCGCACCTTTGAGCGTCCCGCATATACCGCAGCTCGTACCTCTCGCCGCCCCAGCGTGACCGCCATTCGCGGCCTCTGCCCCCGCTGCCACACCTACTGCTACGGTGACTGCATGGCATAATTTACACACTCAACTATAAGGAGGACAACAACAATGACTAAGTTTTATGATGGTGACAAGATCCTGAGCATCAAGATGACCGACACCCGCACCGGCATCGACTTCGAAAACGACTTCTTCGAGGTCGGCGGCCTCGAGTACAACGCCGATCTGGGCGCTTACAAGGTCGAGGACGTCGAGTATCTGGCCGACTACGCCCAGAGCTACGCCGACGGCACCAACAGCGACATCGACTACACCGTCGATGAGGACGGCAATGTTGTGGTCCCCGGCTGCACCGTCGATTATGACATCGAGGTGATGTGATGTTGTACTCATGGGCGCTCATTGACCCGGACGGCAAGCGTCACGAGGTCGATGATCTAGCAAAGTGGAGCCAGGACAATGTAAAATTGTTTTTCCCGGATGCCGCACCGGACAACGCCGCAGCCCGGATCTCCGAGGGCGTCCAGATGCTGTGGTACGCGCTCAAGCACCCGGAAAGGCCTCACGGGCTGCACACTTATAAAGGGTGGACGCTTGCAGAGCCTCCGCAGCCCAAGGCGCCAAAGGCTAAAGAGCCCAAAAAGCCGCTTGCCGACCGGTTAATAGGCAAAACTTTTGGCGATCTCTCCATCGTCGGCACGGCACCGGCGAAGATCATGCCCAACGGATATAAATGCACAATGGTCGTCGTGCATTGCGCTCTTTGCGGCAATGACAGGATCATGTCCTACAACTCCTTAAAAATATCAAGGAGCTGCGGCTGCCAGCGAGGACGGCGCAGGAAAGACGGACTCGCCCCGCAGCCCGTCACGCCCTCCAGACAGCCTCCCTATGATCAGGCGCCTGCCGACCATAAAGGCAAATCACTAAAAAAGATCTGCGCTATCTGCGGCAAGCCTTTTTATGCCTCTCCCAGTGACGTAAACCAGCAATGCTGCTCAAAAAAATGCAGCGCTGCCCTACGGGTAAAAAATGGTCATATCAACAACGCTGCATGGTCGGATGAGGCAAAGGCCCGCCGGGCAGCAGACCCGGAGATCCAGGCACGTATGCAGACATTGCAATCCATAGGCACTTCGGCGGCTCTAGAGTTGCCCGCAGGTCAAAAAGGGCCGCAAAATCGTGAGGCTCTTGTCTGGCAACTGATCGACCCGGACGGCAACACCCACAAGGCGGTCAATCTGCTGGACTGGGCGCGTAAAAATCATCTGCTGTTTTTTGACGAGGACGTCCCGGAGGACGTCGCCGCAAAAAGGATCGCGGAAGGATTTAGGGCGATTGCCACATCTATCCGGGGTACTCGGTTAAGATCACGCCCGACATCGAGCTATAAAGGGTGGCAGCTGGCCGGGCTTCCCACGCCCAAAACCGCAGACGACGATAACTTTGATAACACGGAGGATACCATGCGCAAAATAATCAACGGCTCTCGTTACGACACCGATACCGCGAAAAAGATCGCCCACTGGGAGTCCGATCAGGACTACACCGGCCTTACCCACTGCGAGGAGACGCTTTACCGCACCAAGGCAGGCAAGTGGTTTATCCACGGCACCGGCAACGCGGCCACTGTGTACGCCGTCCGCCGCGGCGACGGATGGACGGCCCCCGGCGAGCAGATCGTGCCGCTCTCCGAAGAGGTCGCGCGAATCTGGGTGCTCGAGCACCTTGGCGAGGAGCAGCGCGACGCCATCTTTGGCACCGGAAGTGAGGACACAAAGGATGTGCAGGCTACGGTCTACATCCCGGGTCCGCTCGCCGAAAAGATGGCAGCTCGGATAGATGCAGAGCAGTGCAACCGAAATGAGCTTATCCTGCAGGCGCTGCGGGAATATCTCAAGTAAACAAAAAATCCCCCGATGCTCCAAACGGAACACCGGGGGATTTGCTTATCCAAGCCTTATCTAAGTATTTTATCAATGCCTTTCAGCCGGTAGCCTATCGCCGTCCGGCTGTAATGGGTCTGTGCTGCAATGTCCGGCAGCGGAAGCCGCTCAACGTACCGCAGTAAGGCTATCTTTCGGTCTACCCTCCCAAGCGGTGCGTTTTTGATTGCGGCGGTCATCTGCTGTCGGTCAAGCCCTTGCAGCGCAGCGGGCAGCACTACACGAGCCGCCGCCATAGGCAGCACCGAGCCAGAAGGGCTGCGGAAGCTGTCCGGCGTTGCGCACCATAGTGCCAATGACGGCAAAATGGTATGTTTTCGTGAGGCCGCGAAGACGTGCGCAGACCATTTTCGTGATGTCACGAAATTGCTCTTGTTCGGCATACATTTTGTTGGCGTCAACAAAATGCTTGTATGTAGTGCTTGCCATAATAACCTCCTTACTGCTTTTGCAGCGCCGCCTTTGCCCGGTCAAAGAAAAATTGAATCACGGCACCGATGGTCTCATCAGTGATGGCCCAGCTGATGAGCCTGCCGTATTTGCTGGTACTCAGGGCGGCCCGGAGCATCTTGACGACCCACGCCTTGCGCTCTGCGCCCCGCTTGGTACCCTGAATCTCCTGCTCGGCCCGCTCGATGAGGTCAAGCACCAGAGGCTTTACCGCGGCACCGTAGCCAAGGCGTATGCAGCCAAGGGCGTAGAAAATAAAGCCGCCCAGCATCAGCACAGCCGCCACCGGGGCAGGGATAAGGTCAAAAAGCTTAGTTGCCAGTGCTTCCATGATTGGTCACTCCTTTTAACAGATAGTTGTCGATGTCGGCGCGGCTCTTCTGCATCCCCTCGCGGTTGTTGCCGGACAGCTGCGCGTCCAGCAGATTGCGCACCCCGTCGAGGGTCAGACGGCTCACCTCGTCGATTTCTTCAAAGCGGCGCAAGTCACGGGCGAGGGCCTGCGTGTGCTGAAGCTGGCCCTGCTCCAAGGTGCCGATGCGCTTGTCCAGCTCATCCAGCCGCTTGTTCTGCGCGTTGTCCGGCTCCTGCGCCTTTTTGATGTACTTGTGGATGATTTCCAGCACCTTATCGATGGTGATGGCTGCAGCGCACAGGCTTCCCAGGATGCCCAGTACCCACAGCAAAGCTTGTTTTTCGGTCATTTGCCCTCCCGAAGACGGGTCAGGCCCTTCTTGTGGATGATTTTCGGATAGTTGAGGGTGGTGACGTTGAGGTCTACGTTGCCCGTGATGCCAGGCACGCTGCCCTTGCTGGTGTGCTGGTGGGCGTTGTAGGCAAAATCGACCTTGGGGGTCTTGCCGGTGTAGTCCGCCAGCCAGACGTCCCACCGAGAGGACAGCCGAGCCATGTCCAGATGGACATTGGCGTAGCTCGTGTAGGTGTAGAGCTGGGCGAAGAACCCCATCTTCTCGATCTGCTCGAGGTGGTAGGCCGCGAGGTTGGTCAGGTCGTTCGGCTTCAGCACGGCAAGCGTTTCATCTTCCATGTCCACCGCCACAGGCAGGGTCAGCTCCTTGCCCCGCAGCGCCTGCCGCAGAAGGGCAAGCTCTGCATCGGCCATGGCCTCGCTGGTGGCGTAGGTGTAGTAGTAGACGCCCACGTCCAGTCCGGCAGCCCGGGCGTTGCGGTAGTTGGTCTCAAAGGTCGGGTCGATATACAGGCCGTCTGCCCGCTTGGAGAGCTTGTAGTTGGTGGATACCGTCTTGAGCATTGCCCCCTTGTAGCCCGCCGCAGCCACCTGCGCCCAGTCGATAAGGCCCTGATACCGGCTCACATCCACAAAGCGATAGGGCGGGTCGCCCTGCCAGCCGGTTACAGCCTCTGCCCCGGGGGGTTCGTGAGGCTCCGGTGCGGGCTTTACCTCTTCGGCATCCTGCTTGTCCCCCGGGCCAAAAAGCACCCGCACCAGCTTTTCCAGCAACTCCAGCAGCTTACACATTGTAGTAGTCCTCCCCGACGATTTCCTTGTACTGCTCCGGGGTGATCTCACCCTCGGCCGCCCGTTTTGCCAGCTCCCGCTTGACACCGGGGCGGCGGCTTGCGGGCATCTCTGCCCACGTTTTTGTGCCGGCGACCAACCTGTTTGCCCAGATCTTGTCCATTTTGAAATCCTCCTTACTTGTTGACGGCGGCATCCAGCTCGCACAGCGAGTCCTCGATAGTCGCCAGCCGCTCCTGTGATTCCATATCCTGCTCGCACAGGGCGTCCTCCATCTCTGCGGCAGTCTTTGCCAGCTGCTCCGCCACGGGTCCGGTCTTGTCGGTCATCCGGTAGTGGCGGTCGATCTCGTACCAGTCATAGCAGCGCCCCTCCGCGTCCTCCGCGCTGCGCAGCTTGCGGATGACCCGGAAACTGTCGGTGATGGTCTGGTCGGGATACTCCCGCTCAAGCTGGTGGTAGCCGGTCAGACCGGTGTGATGGTCGCCCTTGGTCTTGAGGACTTCGATGCGGCCCTTTGTGCCAAATACGTATTCCATGCGATCTCCTCATTTCTCCGCTGGCTGCGGATGATGCGTTTCAGGTCGCGCATGATGCGCTCTCCCCGAAACAGCCATTGATAAAAGTGATAATTGTTGCAGTGCCGCAGCTGTCCCAGCCGGGAAAGCAGGCTTGCAGCCGACTTGGGGTGGATGGTCCTGCCCTGCCGGATGCGGCGGCGATACCTTGCCATGGCCCGCTTCATTCGGAGCAGATTGTGCTTGCGCGGGATGGTGTACCCTCTGCCGTAGCGATAGCCTACGGCATCCGGCAGACGGCCTTTGGTGCGTTCATAGCCACGCCGGGGCATGGCCAGCGGCACTTTGCGCTGCGGCTTTGCCACCGGGAACACCTGCCAGTCGCCTTTGAGCTTCAGATCGTGGGCGTTCAGCCAGTCCTCCACAAGGATGCGGAGCTTCCGCAGCTTTCGCTTGTTGGGGCCGAATGCCGTCATGTTGTCCATGTACCGGGCGTAGTGCTTGCAATAGCCGCTCTCCCGGATGAGCCGGTCGAGGGGCTGCAGCACGGCGTTGGCAAGCCACTGAGACGTGTAGGTTCCAAGCTGGATGCCGTTGCGGATGATGCGCTCGATGAGGTCAAGGACGCGGCGGTCTTTGTAGAGCTGGCGCATTCTCGCCATCACCACTTCCGGGGTCAAGCTCTCGTAAAAATGCCGGATGTCCCCACAGAACTCGTACTTCGTGCCTTTGCGGTCGTACTTCAGCCAGCGCTCGATCGCTTTCTTCTCCCGCTCCGTTCCCCGGCCCCGGATGCTTCCGCAGCAGTAAAAATCCATGCCCTGCATCATCTTCGGCTGCAGCGCCTGAATAAGGGCGTGATGCACATACTGGTCCGGCCACTGCGCCGGTTCGCTGATGGTGCGCCACTTCCGGGCGCTGGTATCCCACCGCTGGGAGACATGGGGCGGTTTCGGCTCGAAGCCACTGATGAGCATACGGCGCAGGTCTTTCACCCGCTCCGCTTTGGTTTCTTCCACCCACGCCGTGCAGGTGTTGGGGCGGTGGCCCTTGCACCAATGGTGGGTGCGGTTGACTTCATCAATGGCAAGCAACAGATTATCGTCTGATATTAGCGTATCAAAGAGCTTTCCAGCTCTCTTCATTGGGATACCCTCCTTTTAGCTGTACAGGCTTTCCATCGCTCCTTGCGGAGTGTACTAGCCTGCTCCCAAAATGCCTATCTTCACCGTGGGGTGTGCGGCTGTCTGTGCCAAGGATATGTGAGGTTGGAAATATCAAAAAAGGAAGCGGCAGCCGATGTTCCCGTTATAGTTCGACGCGCTGTTGTAGTTGACGTAGAACAAACCATAGTTGGAGTTGTGGCTATAGTTACCACCAACGTAGAGGCACGGGTTCGACGAGCTGAAGTTCCAGTTATCGCACGAGGCCTGAGAACAAAAAACACCGGCAATGCACAGACAGTCCCATATAAAGTTCAGCGCCTTACGGCGCGGTTATCTGAGGGGGCTGCGGCCCCCTCAGACTCCCCCGTTGGGGAGTTCCTGGAGGCGGCAGCCGATGCTCCCGCTATAGTACGACGCGCTGCTGTAGCTGACGTAGAACAAACCACAGTTGGAGCTGTGGCCATAGTCACCACCAACGTAGAGGCACGGGTACGACGAGCTGAAGTTCCAGTTATCGCACGAGTACGTTGCGTCATTACCGGACGCGGATGTGGGGATAAACACCGGGAAGCCGCCGTTTGTCTTGACCCTGAATGCGGACGGCCAGCCATTGGACGGAACGCCGACCGCCGTGCCATTGCTGCTGTCGCTGAACTCGGAGGGATTCAGGATGATGTTCAGGCCGTTGCCGTTGTTGTAGCAGCCATCGCACCAGTCCAACACGTTATCCCACAGGCCCTCGATGTTGCGGTACTGCGTCCCGCAGCCATAGGTGGTGCGGCTGCTCTGGGTCGTACCGGTGTGGTACGGCATACTGTCGGTGTAGCCCATCGACTGCGGAGAGCTGTTGTTGCCGCATCCATAGCCGATTTTCGCCTGACTGTTCCAGTCGGCAAACTCGACGATGTACAGCAGCCAGAGCGTAAACCTCATGGCAAAATCGCTCTGCCAGATGGTCGAGCCGAGATTGTGGATGTTGGAGCGGGCCGAAGAGCGGGTCATGTTCGCCCTGGGGCTGCCGGTGCCGCTCTTATAGGTGCCGTTGCAGTGGTATCTGCCGATGTACACCACGTCCCGCTCACCGTGACCGTCGCCTCTGTCCATGTGGGCGGGGCTGACGCTGTAGCCCTCCACCGCGCGGTCGGCGATCTGAATGCTCATGCCCCTGCCGTTTTGGGTCAGCTTGTACCAAAATTTCGGGATGCTGACCATCGTGCCGCCGGTGCGCTCGCTCTTTACCATGCCCGCCCAGGGCTGTAAGTTGTCAAAGGGACTGCCATAGCTGCTTGCGCCCGCGACGTAAGGCACCGGGTCGGTAAAGTCTGCCGCCTCGTCGGTGCGGCTCCACTTGGTGGTGCTGGTGCCGTCCCAGCTTGCGCCGTAGATGTGGGTGTATGCAAGTTCAAGGGGATAGTCCTTGTACTCGCTCACCTCCAAGCTGCCCTCGGCGGTCTCGTCGCCCAACGTGGCCGTTACCGTCCACGTGCCAGCGATGGGCAGATACAGCTTGATGCTGCCGCTCTCCGGCACCGTGCCGGAGACGGTCTTGTCCCCGCACTGGGCGGTGACGGTGCTGCCCGCCTTAACCGTGACGGTCAGGGTGTAGTAGGTCAGGGTAAGGGTCTTGGTGCGGCAATACTCCGCCTGCATTGTCTCCGTGGCCACGCCGGTGCCGAGCGTGGCGGTGACCTCCCACTCGCCGTCGTGGGGCAGGGCCGCAGAAAAGCTGCCGTCGGTGGCCGTGCCAGTTACCTTTTTGTCCCCGCTGACTGCGGTGACGGTGCTTCCCGCTTCCGTCTGCACCACCACCCGGGGCAGTACGATGCTGCCTACAGCCGCAGCGTCCGCAGCAGCGCCGGAGATGGTGAGGGTCTTGTCGGTCTCGATTTTGATAGCGTTGATGCGGTCGCCCACGGCTTTGGCGTCTGCGGGTGCGCCCTTGACTGTCAGGGTGGGGTCGGTGGTGACCCGGCCCTCGGTCTCCTTGGCAAACTGCTCTGCCCGCTTGGCAGACTCCGCAGCGGCAGCTTTGGAGCTTTCGGCGGCCTCGGCCTGCCGTGTGGCAGTCTCGGCCCGCTGCGTGGCAATGCCCGCCTGCTGTTCTGCAGCCTGAGCAGAGACAGCGGCTGCATCCTTGGCCTCGGCGGCAGCTCCGGCGCTGGCTGCGGCCTCGTCTGCCTTTTGGGTGGCGGTGGAGGCAAAGCCCTCCACATACTCAAGGCTCTCAGCCATAGCCTCCCGCACCTCAACGCCCCGCTTTGCCTTGCGGATGTCGTTGATGTTTTCTTCGAAAGTTTTGTTCACAGGCTCTTTACCTCCGTAGGCTCGTCATAGATGACGTCCTCATCAAAATAAAAATCGTCCCACAGCCAATCTGCGCCCGCGTAGGCGGTGGCATTGTACTTGTAGGGATTGCAGGTGCCAGTGATGGAAAATGTGCCGGTATGCCGGTCTCTGCTCTGGGGCGACACCGTCCACAGACCCACCCAGAAGTTGGCCGGGTCCTCGTCCAGTACGCAGCGCAGCCACTGCCCCTGCAAGGCGTTTTCGAGGATGCTCTGCACCTTGCGGCGCTCATCCGACGGAGCCTTACATTTAAGGTCAAGCCGGATGGTGCGCTGGAGGTAGTGCACTTTGCCGTCAACAGCCCGGGTGAGGTCGAGCAGGAAATCGCCGCCCGGCACTTGCACAAGCTTTTTGTCCGGCTCTGCACCGGAGATGAGCGGGCTGCCAACCAACAGGTAAAGGCCGAGGTCGTCCAAAGTGTGCAGAGAGCCGATTTTTGCTCCCATGAGCTTGCCCATAAAAATCACGCTCCTTTACATAAAGCCCTGCAGCTCCATGGGCAGGCAGGCGGTATCGTCCCGCTGCCATGCCCCGGAGGCTGTCTGTCGGTATCCGCTGCCAAAGGTCACACCGCTTTTGGACGCCGTGACGTCCCGCCGCTGGGCCAGAGCGCCGGGGAAGAGGATGGAGTAGGTCTTGCCGTTCACCGGCAGCACCGCAAAGGCTCGGCCACTGCCCCCGGCAGCAGCCCACGCTGCGGCGTCTCCGTCGTAGGTGAGCAGCACCGCCGCATAGCCGGAGAGGTCTGTGCTCGTGGTCTGGGCCGCAAAGGTGGAGCCCGACCAGCTTTGCAGCTCGGTGCCGTTTTTTACGCCGGAGAAGGTCAGGCCGTCCGTCCCGAAATGGATGTTGGCCGTGATGCTGGCGTGTCCAACGGTCATACCGGAGGCGGGGGCGTAGTCGATAAAGTCGCTGGCCGTCTTGCCCGCCTGCGTGGTGTCCACCTGTGTGGCGCTGGCATACCGGCTGGTGGATGCCGTCTTTTCGGAGAGCTCGTTGGTCACGCCCAGATTTGCCACGGCCCGGTCGGTGAGGGTGCGCCGGGTCATGCCAAAGGTGTACTCCTTCTTTTCCGGGTGGTCGAGCGGCTCCACCAGCTTGGTGCAGAGCATGATCACGTCGATGCTGTGGGGCTTGCTGATGATATGGGCAAAGCTGGCAAAGGTCAGCCGCTCGGTATCATAGCCCGCGTCCACAAGGTCAACGGCCTTGACCTCATAGCTCATGGTCATGAGGTCGTTCTTTTCCAGGTCCTGCACTGCGGCGGCAAAGGTGGCGTCGCTGCTGTCCGTGTCAAACTCCCTGATCTTGGAGACCACGCCAAACTTTTTTACGGCCTCGTCGTTCTGGATCCACCCGTACTCCCGATTCCAGCTGTAACCTTTTTTCGGGAGGTACTTATCAACGGCGCTCTGGCTCGTGCCGTTTATGCCGTAGCGCTCTTCGTGGGTGCCGGTCGTCACAGTAGTCGAGCCCCACTTAAACCAGAGGAATTTGTACTTCCACTGGGTCTTGGTCTCTTCGACAGTGTGCTTGTTGCCCATCGGCCAGATGCGGGTGAAAAGGTCGTTGGTGTCGGTCTTTTCGGTGAAATCCAGCAGATTCACGCCATATTCGATGTTCTGGGCGGTCTGCCGGTCAGCCTCGTATGCCTGGTCACAGTAGTTGAGCACGTTCATGCCGGTGGTGGAGTTATAGGTGCAGTAAGCGTAGCCGCCGTAGGTCTTGAGCACCATTTTGCTGATGATGTCCCATGTGCTTCCGTAGTCCTCACCCACGCCGTACTGGTTGCGGTCACCGTAGCTCACCACAAGGTCGCCGAGGGCGGCAGTCACCCTGCCCAGCTCAAACTTTTTCATTTTGTCGTAGCTGGTCTGCTCCTCGTAGCCATTGCCGCCGGAGATCTGGGAGTTGTGGGCTTTGATGAGGTATTCCAAAAAATCTTTCAGCTTGCCCTCGTAGTTGAAGGGGGTAATGCAGCTGTCATTGAAATAGCTGAGAGCTCCCTCGCAGTAGATGACCCGGCGGTTGAGCCAGTCGGCTTCGTGACTGAGCACCCGGCCCCGCCATATCTCCTTGCCGTCCTGATGCACCGCCACAGCGGTGGACATCTTCTGCATGGATTCGTAGCAGGGGTGGGTGCGCAGCATGGTAAAAGTAAGGCTGCCGCCCTTGCTCACCTCGCGGGTGAGCTTGGGTGACAGCACCACAGCCTGCCGGTTGCCCGGCTGATAGACGGTCAGCTTGTTTTCGGGGTCGCCGTAGGGATACGCAAAAATCTCGTACATCTCAGTTACCCCTTTCTGCAAGCATCTGGATATGGCCCAGCTGGTCGTTCATGCCCGGGGCGAGAGCACCCACAATGGTGCCGTCATCCAGCACGATCTGCTGATTTGCCACGTCGGGCAGATACTGCTCCACTACGGTGCTCAGTTTTGCAAGCTGAGCCTGTATCTCCGCCTGATATTTGGGGACGGAATTGTTGTTGGGGTTGTAGGTAAAGGGGTCGCTGCGGTAGTCGTAGCCCGCAAAAGCCCGCTCGTTGCCGTACCAGTAGGCGTCCTGAATGTCCAGATAGCTCATGGCGCCAGACGGGGCGCTTTCTGCCGCAGCAGACGAAGACGAGGACTTTTTGCCAAACTTTTTGCCGAAGAAGTAGCTGATCCAGCCGATAGGGCCGGTGGCCGCCAGAAGTGCGCCGGAGAGAAGCTTGCTTCCCAAAGAGCGCTCTTCACCAGAATCCTCGCGGGCGCGGGCGTTCTGCCCCATTTTGAATCCTACAACGCCCTCTGCGATAACGGCCAGCACAGCAAGGCACTCCGGGAAGAAGGAGGCCGCTCCGCCCGCTGCGGACGCAATGGCCTGCCCGGCCCCGGCTTCACCGGCAGCCGCCGCAGCCTTTGTACCGCCGCCGAACAGCTTGAGGATGCTGCTGACGATGCCGCCGGAGCCTCCGGTGCCGGAAAGACCCTTCATGGCGGCGGCAAAGCTCTGCACCTCTTTGGTGGAGCCGTTGACCGCCGGGGTGATGCCGTTGCTGAAGAGGTCTGCAATGCTCTGCAGCGCCCCCTGAATGCCGCCCTGCGCGTAGTGCTCATTGATAGCGGTCATCGCATCGTCTGCCCATTTCAGAATGGTGTTTCGCTGTTCTTGCGTCACCTGTCCGAAAATGACCTTTACCACATCCCCGGCGATGGCCTTGCCGTCTTTGTTCTTGATGTCAGTAAAGAGAGACTTCACCAGCCCGAAAATGCCTTTGTCGGACTGCCCTTGGATCTCGGAGATATACTTTTCGGTGCGGGAAAGCGCAGCCTGGATGCTTTTTTCGGCCTCTTCGGTGTCGGTCTTGGTGTTCTGGAGCACACCGTCGATATAGGTGTTGATGGTTTTGGTGGTCTGAGCCACGCCATCGACAATGTTTTCTTCGGTAATGGTCTCGGTCTTTTCGATGTGCTCGCTGCCGTCGGCGTATTTTTTGGTGACCTCCTGGATCGCTGTGGTCACGCCGCCCTCTACCTTGCTTGTGGTACGGGTCAGGGTGGCCGCCAGCGTTTTCGACATATCGTCGTATGTCTTTGTGGTTTTTGTCACCACGCCGTTGACCTTGGTCTCCACCTGTTTATAGGTGGTCTCGATGCCGTTGACCATCTCCTTGCCGGTCTCGGTGGTGGTCTCGGTGATGCGGTCTTTGATGCTGCCAGCGCTGTCCTTGACCTTTTCGCTCAGAGTCTGGATGCTGGTGGTCACGGTGCCGAGGGCATTCTGAGCGGTAGTCGTAGCCGTTCTGGAGATGGACGAAATGACCGTTTCGGTAGTGGACTTTGAGCCGGGCTTGCCGCTGGAGGAGCCGGACGGTCTGGTTGTAATGGAGCTTTCATTTTTATCAAGCCCATACTGCTTTGCCATCCGTTCGCCGTACTGTTTCCAGTAATTGGTGTCTTTCTGGCCTGCTTTCTGGTTTTGATATTTGTTATTGAAACCCTCCCAATATACGGCATCCCAATCTCCTTTCGCGAGAGAGATGTCTCCGCTTTTTAGTGCATCAATAACTGCCTTTAATCCAGCAAATGCGGATTTTGCCCGGTCGGCAACATTGGCCAAGCCCGTAACTTCTCCAATCAGGCCGGTCCATCCATCTTTTTTGTAGGCATCCTGTGCCGCGACGGTCATATCGTTGAGTTTTTCAATGACTTTCCCAACGGCACCAGAAAGGTCTTGCGTCATAAGACCCGCCAGCTGGCTCACGTTATCTTTCAACGTGGATACCCGGCCATTCATGGTCTGGCTTTGGGTGTCCATGGCGTTGTAATATCGTCCGCCCTCTTCGCTGGCCGCGATAAGGGCCTGCGACAGCAAATCATAGCTGATGGTCATATTCTGGACTTCCTGCACCGATTTTCCGGTGTAGTCGGCCAAAACCTGATAGATATTGATGCCCGCATAGGCAAACTGCTTGATGTCGATCGCGGATGCCTTGCCCACGTTGGCGATCTGCTGCAGGTTTGCCGACATGCGGGACAGCTCTGCATTGCCGCCTCCTGTGGCCGAAACAGCGTCGCCCAGAGCCATGATGACCTTGCGGGAGTAACCCGCGTTTTCGCCGGCGCTGATGAGCAGCTGATTGGCCTGTGTCAGGCTCGCCACGTCAAAGGGGGTGCGGGCGGCGTCCTCCTGAATGGCGTCCATGGCCGCTTTGGCCGCCTCAGCGCTGCCCAGCATGTTGGTAAAGCCAGTGGTGTAGCTTTCCAGCTGGGCGTTATACTGGATACCGGTCTGGATAAAATCCTTGGCCGCAGACAGGGCCATGGAGCTTACTTTGGAGATGACGCCGGTAAGCAGGTTGGCTTTGGTGATGGCTCCGGTGAGAGAGCCGCTGGCGGTCTCAGATGCCCCGCCAAACTCCGTCATGCCGATGTTGGCTGATTTCAGAGCCGAGGTGGTCTCTTTCAGTTCGGCTCGGGCAGAGGCCAGAGCGGCTTTCAGCTCCTTGGTCTGCGCAGAGGTGCGCCCGGTCTTTTCAGCCGATTCGTTGTATCGCTTTGTCAGCTCGGCGACTTTCTGCGCTGCTTTGCTGTACTCGGAGCCCAGCTCCGTGACAACTCTTTTGGTGCTGTTCTGCACGTTTTGGATGCTCTGCCGGTAAGCAGAATCATCCAGCGACAGAGTCGCTTCCAGATTAAAGATGTTCAGGGCGTTTCACCTCCTCCGCACAGCTCCGCCAGAGCCTTTGCATTTTCGGCGGTAATCTGCTCCGCCGTGCGGGTGTCTTCTTTGGTGTGCAGCAGGGGGAAATGCTTGGATGCAAGCCCGGAGTAAAGGGGCTGGATGCCGAGATACTGCCCGATGGCGTCGGCCACATAGTCCCGGAAAAGCTGCGCCTCCTGATGCCTGCGCACCTCGGCGCGGATATGCTCCATGATGTACGGCTTGCCCAGCAGCCGGAGCATATCCAGCCGGATGGTGGATACCAGCCGCCGGTAGCCGTCCGCGCCGATCACATCAAGGACTGAAAAAAATCCATGAAGTCCACGTCCCGGAGCGCCCGGCTCATGGCAGAGGCCAGCACCCGGGTAGGCGGCTGCTCCTCGTCCTTGTCCAGCACCACGAACAGGGGCAGGATGCCGAGGGTGAGGTCTGCCTTGTCCGTGTAGAGCAGCTTGGTCATGTCCACAGCGTTTTTGTTGGCCTGCGCCCGGCACTTTTCCAGCCGCTCTGCGTCCGTCTCCGTGCCGGTCAGTTCCGGCTCGCGGCCCAGAATGTCCATCACGCCGGAGTCTGCCACGTACTTTTTATAAGCCTGCGCGCACTCATAGGTGCGCTTGAGGTATTCGGTGCCGTCGAGATCGATGATATTGCGCATATGTCCTCCTTAGTCCCCGGTCGGGGCCTTGACGATCGAGTAAAATTCCATGGGAGCCTGAGTGGGATTTTCCAGGTCGGCGTAGCCGGTGAGAGTGATCTGCATGGAGCCGCCGCCGCGGTGAGCCGTCTTGAGGCTCAGGCCGCCGGAAGAAAGGGCATTGAAAATTTTGCAAACCAGAAAGCCGCCGCCGATCATAGGGCCAACCCAGTACAGCTCCCTGTAGTCCTTCAGGGCAGCCTCGATGCGGGGGACCACATGGGTGGGGTCGTCCGCATCGATGTCAGCCGTGCCGATGGCCAGCTTGAGCACGTCGGGGCTTGCGTTGGGAGTGGTAAAGGCGATGGTGGCGGTGGTTCCGGTGACCTCATTGCCCTGCTTGGTGTTGGTGGGTGCGTTGTCGATGTCAGCCAGCGTATCCTCCATGCTGTTGCTGTAGGAGATGGTCACGCCGCCCTGCGTGGCGCATACGACATTGGTGCTGTCGATTTTGGGGGCGGAAAGGTCAAATGTGGAAAGCAGATTGCCGGAGCCTTTCGGGATGCTCTTGAACGCATCCGGGGTCAGCACATTGACCGCGAACTTTTTTGCCAGAGTTTCGGGCATAAAGAATCCTTTCTCACGGGATAAGCCGTGTAAGCTCAAAATTGAGGTATTCGCACAGATAGCCCTCGGGCGGGTTGTCGAGCGGCTGCGCCCACGGGACGCCTTTGTGCAAAAGAATAGCGCCGCCCCCGCATTCGATGGTCAAGCTATCTGCAAGGGCCGCGCTTATCTTGTCTTCGGTCTGTAAAATAGGTGTCCGGCCTTTGGCACTCGGGTACCAAAGCCGGGCGTGGAAGGTGCCGGACTCATTCCAGCCGCCGGGAATTGTCGGCTGATAGGTCAGATACGGCAGTGTTGCGCTGGGTGGGATGTTGTCTTCTAGATAGCCCGGGATGCCAAACCCGTTGAAAAAAGTGTTCAGCGCCCGGTTGATGCTCTCAGAGGGACCCATTACGGCAGCACCGCCTTTTTGCACTTCACGGCCCGCAGGCCCATGCCGGATTCTGCCGGGGCGTTGCCCTCATCGGCTGCACTCGTCACCTGAAAGGTCTGCCCGTCGCTCACCCGCTTGATGTAGTCCGGGAAAGCCAGAGGCACACCGGTGTTGACCAGCAGCGTATAGGTGGACGCTGTAGCCGCCTGCTCTGCAACCTGAGCCTCCACGGTGGTGTCGTGGCGCTCTACGGCCTCAAATTCCGGGCCGTCCGTCCAGCCGGACACAAAGCCGCCGACGCCATCCGGCTCATAGCTGCGGGTCTTGAAGCAGAATTTTTTGGTAAAGCTCTGCATCACGGTGGATGCAGTGAATGCGTTGACCATGTCACATCTTCCTCCACTGGTTGATCTCAGATTTATAGCGGGTCTTGCCGTCTGCAGGCAGGCCGTCCGTGCCTGTAGCCATCGTGCCGGACCAGCCGCCGAAGGACTGAGATACATACACGCCGCCGGACGGGAGCGCCTTGTCGTAAGCGTCGATTTTTTCGGCCAGCGCGGCAAAAGCGGGCGGCACACGCATAGGCTGCACCGTACCGTTAAAGGTCTCGGCCATCAAATCGCCGTCCCCGGCTTTGTGTACGCCGTCGTTGAAGATAGAGCCACACACGAGGAAATACTGCCCCGGCACTACCCCGGCGGGAACGGTATCCGGCTCAAAGACAAACTCCCCGGCAATGGGGTCGTCTGACCGGTCAAAGAAATTGTGCGTGTAAACGCACAGCTCAGGGACGGTCATGCAAAGTCACCCCCTTGCAGGTTAGACCGATTCACCCGGGGTAATGGTCTCGACAGCGATACCGTCCAGATACTCAGCAAACAGGGTCACGCCCATAATGGCGTAGCTCTCGGAGGTTGCGGTGCTGTAGTTTGCCTGAGTGTGGAAGCCGATGAGGTTGCTTGCCTCGCCTGCGGTGCGGTAGACCAGACCTGCGCGGGCAAACTCGCTATCCGCAGGATCCACATAGTACATGACGATGTTGTCTACCGGGGTGGCAATAACCTTTCCCTTCGCGATCTCACTGTCGGACAGCAGGAAGATGGTGTTGTAGCCCATGAAGTCCTTGATGTACTGGAAGCCGAACTGGTTCTGCACGGTGATATTGGCATTGCCCAGATAGTCGTACACGTCCATCACGTTGACAAAGCCAACAACGCCGGTCACGGTGCGATGCATGGTCTTGAACTTGTTCTCGACCGCGCCCTTGGCATGTGCCAGCGCCATCTGGAAGGTCTTGGGAGTGCCCTTCAGTGTGCCGGTGTTCAGGAACTTGTAGAACTTATCCGTTACCAGAGCGGTCAGGTCGTACAGGAACTCATCATCGGTCTTCTGCACGGCGACACCGTAGCCGTAATTCTGGATCGCCTCAAGGGTAACAGACTTGCCGTACTTGTCGATGATGATCTTGCCGTACTCCTTCTCCTTGACGGTGTACTTGCTGAACGGGATCTCTTCGCCCTCGCCCACGGTGCCGCTCTGCAGGGTGCCCTGTGCATACTTGCTCTTGAGCACGGTGCCAGGTTGCATCCGGATGGGGCGCATGATGCCCAGAATGGTGCGCAGATGGTCCCAGTTGCGCTGGAAACGGGTCACAAAGTCGATTTCACGCGCGGCTACGGTGATATCGGTGGTCATGGTGATATTTTCTTTTGCTGCCATATGTTATTCCTTTCCGCCGCCTGTAAACAGGTCGGCATTTGCTGCAATGGCCGCCTGGCGCTCGCCTGCGTCCTTGATTGCAAAAATTTGGTCTTTGGTCATTTTGGAGCCGGCGTTGGTGGGCGGGTTGTCCACCTTTGCGCCGGTGGTCGTGGTCGTAGCCACAAAGTCGCCCCAGTCAGCCTTCAGGCTGTCGGCGTGCTTCTTGGCGTCCTTGACGTTGCCCTTTTCGTCCAGCTCCAGCTTGTCGATGTCCTCGCCGGACAGCCGCACAACGCGGTCTGCGTACTTGTCCAGCACCCCGGCGGACTTCAGCAGCTCCCGGAATTTGGCTTCCTTGGCTGCGTGGGTGTCCTTCTGGGTCTGCTGGGCCTTGTAGTCGGTCAGCGCCTTTTCAGCGGCTTCCTTGCCGCCGTTGGCTGCGTCCCGCTCCTTCTCGGCCTTGGCGGTCGCGGCCTTGGCGTCATCCAGCTGGTTCTGAAGAGCGTCCGTTTCGGTGTGCAGCATGTCCAGGATCTTCTTCATCTTGCCGCTGACGTCCACAGTCTCATCCTCCAGAATCGCGCGGAGGTCTTTTCTCTCAAGTGCCATGTGATAGTCCTTTCTGCCCATGCTCGGGCTGCCATGCTTGGCAATAAGGTTTATTTGCCGGACGTGCTGCCGGTGTGGTGCCGCCTGTGGGGCTTGAACCCACGGCCCCCGGATTACAAATCCGGCGCTCTGCCAACCTGAGCTAAAGCGGCATAAAAAAGCGGCTGACGCTGTGCGCCAACCGCTGAGTATTAAATTTTACGGCTTTGTTTCCACGCTTGGCAAAACGTCCGTGTGAAAATAGAGCTTGTAGTGGTACGGGTCGGTATGGGTGCCGGTGATGTCCTCTACCACATACATGGTGTAATCGTTCAGGTAAACATAATTTTTTCGGTAGGTGTTAGGCCCTATTTTGACGGTGCAGACCAGCTCATTGTTTGAGTTGTTGGAGATGGACATGTAACCCTCGGCTTCCATTATCACCTTGTCTGTACGGGCATTGTAAACGGTTAGTTTGCGCTCGCTCTCAAAGTAATCCGCCTGCTTTGCGATGTTGTGATTTGCCTTGTCAGCCTCCGAACAGCCGCACAGCAAAAGCGCCGCAAGCAGCATGATAGATGCGAAAATTTTCTTCATGTTATATCTCCTTGTTTCCTTCTTCCGCGGCGATCTGCCGCAGCTCATCAATGTGATCCTCCACCGCCGGGCGGAGGAACGGGCGAGCTTTCATGCCCCGGGTAAAGTGCCACTTGCCGTTAAAGTCCTTCCAGACCCACGGCGTTTTGCGTCCGTTGTCCTTCTCGGCAAAGATGCCCGTGCCAAGCTCAACATAGACGCTGTAAAAGAGATTCGACCCGATGGTCACGGTCTTTTTTGCAAGGTCTACGGCGTAGGTCAGGCTCTGCTTGAGCGCGCCGCCCACGTAGCCCTCAATGCCAGTGCTGTCTGCCGTGCCGGTGGGTACAAGCAGCTGGGCGTAGTCCTGCACCGTCATGCCCCAGATGGTAAGCACCCGCTCCGCCCACAAGTCCAGTGCCTCATGCAGCTGCGGGGTGTTGTCGTTGAATTTTATGTCGTAGTTAAATTTCATGGTTATTTCTTACGCTTTTTTTGTTCTGCGTTGTAATTGATGCTTCTTAAAATCACCTCGCCGGAGAAGTTATATCTGCTGTCAATGACCTGTTTTGCCGGGATTTCGTTCATTTTGGAAAAGTTTTGAGCGCTGGCGCTCCGGTATTCTTTTGCAGCCGCAATCCAAGCGTCATTGTCCGCAGTAATTCTGCTTTTGAGCTCAGCCGTCATTTTTTTGTCAGGGTGATTCCGTTTGAAGTTTGCAATATCCTGTTTGCTCAGTTCTTCTGTGCGCTTGATGTTTGCATCGATCGTGTCAAAAGCGCTCTGGAGTATATCTTGCGCCCACGCAACCTGTTTTTCGCTGCCCTTAATCGGAAGCGATGCCGCGTTAAAAGCAGCTATTCCTCCGTTGCCCGCTCTCGCAGAGCTGCCCGAACCTCTTTTACTCACGGTAATGCCTCCTCTCGTATTGAAATGGCTTGATTTTGGTCACGTTCCAGTCGAACTCCGCCGGGCATTTGCCGTACCACAAAATACCGCTTGGTTGCAGAACTTCCAGCGCCTTGCGGCAGTGTTTGGCAAAGCACTCCGCTTCGTATGGGTCAGATTGTGTGCCGTGGCTCGAAATGCTCACGATGGCGTTTCTAGGCTCACCATCAAAGCACCAGTCATAACTTTGCTCACCGCACCAGCAGAGCGTAGGAATCACATGGATACCGTGCATCTGCCAGTAAGCAGCCAACCAGTGTTTTTTGTAGTGCATAAAAATCTGCACCGCAAGCGGCATATCGATGTAAAGAGAAAAGTCCGGGGAGCACACAGCCCCAAACTGCTGCAGCAGCGGGATGTACTTATCCGGGTTGTTCCAGAACCGTTCAAACTGATAGTCGTCCTTGTAAAAATGCACGCCTTTTGTGGCCTTGTCTTTGGCCGTCAGCGCATAATTGACCGGGATCCATTCCAGCTTGTCAATGCGGATGTCCGTTTCAGGCTTGATAGCAGGGATGCCATACTTGCCAACGCCCGGAAAAATCATTTTCTCGGTGTTTTCCATCGGCAGAATCACAGTTCATCCCTCCAAACCTTACTTTTTCTTCTTTCTAGAGATGTAGCCAATCCACGCATTGCCCTGTTCAAAAGTAACTCCATACGACTTTGTTGTTAGCTGCATTAACTTGTCCCAGTCGCCGCGAGACATTCCTTTGAAATCAAATGCAACTTTTGGGCCTTTTTCCCAAAATGTTGTCATGTAAGGTTCAGAACCATCACCAGTTCTGTATTTGTTAAGGTCAACGCCAACTTGCTTTTTCACAAAGTCAATGGTTTCGTTGTGTGATTTCTTATATCTCGAATTGTCAACAATAGTCGCAAGCTTTCTTTGCCGTTCTGCTTCAACTTTTCTGTCGTCTGTTATCCAGCGGCCATTTACAAATGATTCAAACTTGTGCTCGTTAGCATTTTGAATACTTGCCATTTTGGAACTACCTGAGCCGCGTTTACTCATTCTTGGCACTCTCCTTTCTTCGTTTGCGTTCTTTTGCCCACCACATCTGTTCAGCTTCCGTGCCGCCTTTGGACTTGTACCACTCGGTATAGGTCATATCGGCTACGGTTTTCTTTACGGCCACTTTGATTGGCTTTCCTTTGGCATTTACCATGCCTGTATCCTCATATGTGACAATGTTTTCCCGCTGCATGGCGTTCTGCCGGGGATACTTGCCCAGTGCAGAGGACAGCACACAGCGGCAGTGGTAAACCATCTCCGGGGCCGCGTTGGGGTCACCGGGGTGCTGTATCTCGTAGCCCATGACCTTAAACGGCTCGTCAAGGTCGGCGGTCTGCTGGTCAAGCAGGCGGTGCATTTCACGGGTGCGGTAGTCGTGGGTGGAGTTCCAGCGCTTTTTGACCTCGATGCCCAAAGCCTGGGCGTTGTGCATCTGCTGCAATGCCCCGGCGTTCTGGGCGCTGGTAAGGGCTGTGATGGCGTTGTTCATGGCCCAGTGGATCTCTGTATCAGCCATACCGTTTACGGCTTGCACGGCGATGTCGTGGACGCTCTTGCCCTGCACGATGCCCTGCATGACGTAGCGGTTGAACACTCGGGCGTCATAGGTGCGGTTGCTCTCGCTCTTGATGCGCTTGTTGGGCACCAGCTTGGGGTTTTCCTTCAGCAGCAGCTTGACCGCTTCGGTGTTGTACAGGGTCAGCCCGAACGTCACGCCTGCGGCCTGTTCCAGCTCGTAGAAAGCCCAGTTTGCGCCAAAGGAAAAGATATTGTATTGCTCGTCCCGGGCCAGCTTGTAGGCCGTCTCTTGGGCTGTGGTGCAGGTCTGCGTGATGCCGTCCAGCTTTGCCCGCATCAAATCAGATTGAAAGACCTGATTTTGCAGCCAGATGCGGTAATTCTCTTCGGTGATCTCTCCCGCATCCAGCTGCGCCCGCTTGCGCTCGTCCAAAGCTCGGTACTTTTTCAGAAAATCGGTGAGCTGCTCCTGCATCTCCCGGCGGGCAGTGCCGTACACCCGGAGGATACGGCGGCGCAGGCGGTTCAGCTGGCGGGTGGAAATTCGGTCACGGTCGGAAATCACGTTTCATCACCGTCTTCGTCCTCCTCTTCGTCCACGGCCTCCCTTGTTGCGCTCTCAGCCATCAGCGCAGCCTTGGCCTGCTCCTTTTGTTCCGGGGTCAGGTTGGGCAACAGGTCAATGGCCATGTCCTGCCCGATGATGGGTGCCTCAGAAATCACCGTTGCGACCTGCTCAGCTGTGTTGGTGATCTTGCTGCGGTTGAATGCCGGCATAGCGTTGTCAAAGCCAGCCAGTGCGCAGATCTGCCGGATAAACGGCTTGATCTGTGCCTCGAAGTCGTCCGCGTTCTGGTTTAGCGGCTCATAGGCTGCATCCAGATGGTCGTTGGTGCTGTCCGCGCTGACACAGTGCACATCCAGACCGCCGAAGTCCTCATACACCCGGGCGTGGAGCAGCTCCAGCAGAGTCTCCCGGGCCGCTACAGGAATCTCGGTGGTGTAGGGGGTGATCTTGCCGCCCTGGCTGGTGTCTGCGCCTGCAATGTGGTACAGATTCAGCTTGACAAGGAACTCCTGCAGCTCGTCATCGGTCATGCCGTTGAAGTTCTCGCACAGCCAGTAGATCTCCGAAAAGTCATGCAGGTCATTGCAGAAGCCGGACATCACCAGATCGGTGTTGTCAATGTAGGCTTTCAGCCCCACAAGGGTGCTCTGGTGCAGGTCGGAGCCCCACAGCGGCACAATGGGAAGAGCGCTGTAGTTTTCGCCCTCCACGCTTTCCAGCCCGCCGCCGGGTGTGGTGACGGTCACGCTCTTGTATGCCTGCTTCGGCGTTGTCTCCTGCATCACATTGCCGATTTTGCTTTCCGTATACTCGGTAAAGCCGTCCAGCTCGTACAGGATATAGTGCATATCCGTGTCAGGATTCAGCCGCCAGAAACGCACACCCGCCTGCAAAAGGCCTGTCTTTTCATCGTACAGGGGCGCGAACTCGGTCAGCTTGAAAATCACCAGATGGTCGTTGTTCCAGAATCCAAAGCTCTCACCGTGGATCAGGGCGAAATATCCGGCTTTCTGGATCTGCTCGTCGAAGTTCTGTCCCAGCCTGTCCTTGTCCACGCCATCGTCCGCAAAGACCACGCCGTTGCCAAGGGAGTATGTGGCTCTCTGCTTGTTGAGCCGCCGGAAAAGATTGCTCTTGACCATATCGGGGTGCAGGACATCCTGCTTTGTGTTTTTGGACAGGCGTTTCAGCATCAAAGCGTAAGCCTGCGCGAAGCGTTCAGCCCCCGGGTTTTTCTGGGCGTCGTACAGATCAGCGTCCAGCGCCATTCTGTAAGGTCCGGAACTGCAGTGCTGCTGCACGAAGCGCCGGATGAAATCAGGCTGTTCCCCGGCGGCTTGCGCCTGCTGGAAGGTCTGGAATGTGTATGTAGTGCTCAAAATCAATCCCTCAGTTTTACAAGGCGCTTTGTGCGCACGAAATAGCGGATAGCGTCCATGCAGTGGTCGTTGACCTTTAGCACGGTGTCGTCTTTATCTGGATCCCAAGCGTACACGCCGAACTCTTCCAGCGTGTGCTTGCAGTCTTTGTAGATCTTCATCCGCCCGGTCTTCAGCATGGTCTGCACGTCCAAAATGCCGCTCAGAACGTCGTTGTTTGCGGGAGTCTGGGTAAAGCCGTTCTTGCGCAGCTCTGTGATCAGGGGCAGGGCAGAGGGGTCAACGATGATCCTCTCCGGCTTGAGTCCGTTCAGCCACGCCTTGAGGTCTGTGACGTACTCGCCCACGGTCTTTTGCCGCTTCTGCTCGCGCCCGCTGTAGTAGTACTCCCGGGTGACGATCCAGCAGTCTGCCTCGGTCTGCTTCTGGATCAGGAGAAAAACCGTTGCATTCTGGGTTCCAAAGTCGCACGCCACATAGGCGCTTTTCGGAGACAGCTCCGGCAGCACGTCAACAACATGCTTCTTGCGGTCGAACATGTCATAAACAAGACCCTCGGCCACCGTCCACAGGCCCAGAATGTAACGCTGATAGAAAACGCCGCTGTACTGGCTGCGGTATCTGGCCTTGATGTCTTCGGCAAGTGACAGGTTATCGTCCATCGTGAAATGGAGATACATCATCTTGCGGGAACGGCACTTGCGCACCCACTCCAGATAAAACCAGTGCTGTGGGCTGCCCGGGTTGCAGTTGAACCAAAACTTCGACCCGGTGACAGAGCAGCGGGCTGTGGCCTGATTGACGAAGCTCTGCGGCATCAGAGCCACCTCGTCAAAGAATGCCCCGGCCAGCGTGATGCCCTGGATCAGGTCTTGGCTGCTCTCGTCTTTGCCGCCGAAAAAGTAAAATTCGTTGACTTTGCCGCCCTTGCTGACGGTCATGCAGTTTTCTGCCCGGTGCTCCTTGACGTTGTAGCCACGGGCTGCAAGCTGCTGCTTAAGCGTGCCAAGCACGTTGCGCCGGAAGCTGGCAATGGTCTTGCCGCACATGGCAAACTGTTGGCCGCTGTAGCAGGTCATCGCCCACTGGACAAAGGAAAAACTCATGGCGAAGGTCTTACCCGAACGGATAGCGCCATCGGCAATAATGCCGTTGTAGCCGCTGTATGCGCTCTGCGGTGTCCACCAGCTCAGGACCTGCTTTTGCCTCTGGCTGAGGACTTTCCAGCGAAAGCCGTTACTTTTCCGCATTGTCGTCCTCTTCCTTTGGCAGCAGATCCACATCGTCAGGCGGACTGAGGTCTGCAGCGGCGTTCAGGGCCTCTACAAGCCCATCATCCGGGACTTCTATGCAGCTTTGATCTCCCAGCATGGCAAACTTATCCACGATGGTGCCGAATGCCGTTGACAGCTGCGGCAGTGTTGCTTCTGCGATCTTGTCCGGGTCAGCCATCGCTTTCAAGTACAGCCCGAGAAGCTCTTGTGCTTCTCCTTGCTTGCTCTCCATGTAAGAAAGCATGTCCTTCGAGTTTTCCCGCTTTTTTTGTGCACACAAGCGCGCACTCTCCGGGTCTTCCTTTACGACTTTCTTAACGGTCGCGTCTGAAACATCATTCAGCTTTGCGGCTGCACGGTAGCTCTGGAGCTGCACATAGTCCGCAACGATCTTCTTTTTTTGCTTATCTGTCAGCCGCCGTGCGCCCACCGCCACCACCTCTCTAAACTCATGCAAAAGAAAAACCGCCCGGAAAATCCGAACGGTCAAAATATCAAAATAAGAAGCCTTGCTTGTCGGGTGCAAAGCCTCTGCGCCCGGAACTTTCGCGGCCGGATGCCCCGCTATTGCACTCCCCGCTCTCGTCAGATCATGCAAGCACTCCCGGCAGGACTCGAACCTGCAACATGCGGTTTTGGAGACCGCCGCTCTACCACTTGAGCTACCGGAGTATAAAACACCGCCCTTGGACTCGAACCAGCCAACAATATCTCAGCTGACACGCGCTCCGTACTGCGCTCAGGCGGCCATATAAAACAGCCCTGGTTCTCCGCCAGGGCTGTTGTTTGACGCACATCCCGTCGGGAAGTCTACCCACACCCTCAGGGATTCAAAGCTTTCTCTCGTGGCACGGGAGGTTAAGCGTGCAGCTTTGTGGGGGATGAGTCCATGCGCCATACGGCGCGAGGTTACGGAGTCGAACCGTTCCACAAAACTGCCAGCCCTGTTATGTGGCTTCCCAAACCTCGCATAGAAGCAGCCCGCAAAACGGTGAAGGAGAACAGGAAAGCATGAAAACCTGTCACAAGGAAGGAACCGTTTCGGAGGCTGCGTGCATCGGTTTGCCTTTTCGGCTTTGCCGATGGTACCATGATAAACCCCAAGTCGATTAGAAGTAAATCCCAAGGCATGTAAAAACACGCCACAGTTTTGTTGTGGAAAATGTACAAATCACCCGAGATTCAGCTCCGTGGTGATCTCAGCCAGCTGCTCAAGGCCGTCAGAAACCGCCTGGGAGACCTGGCACGGCTTTGAATAGCCCACGATCCGGGCAATCTCCGCCTGCCTTTTTCCTTCCACAAAATACAGGATCAGGCATCGGCTGCGCTTGATGGATGCCGCGTCAGCGTGGAGCAGATAAGCCACATCGATGGCGGATTTCTGCATCTCGGCATACTGGCATTTCAGCTCGTTCAGGCGCTGTTCGGCGTCTATGGCGGCGTCACAGTTCCGGCCTACCTTGTCGCTGGTGCCGGAGCGACCGGGTGCGCCGGAAGTCCCGGATGTGGTTGAGGTGGCTGCATTTTTCAGGCTTGAGATGCGTTCTTGCTGCTGGCGGATGAGCTCCCGCATTTTCGGCAGGCGCTCAAACCAGGCCCGCAGCTCCTTTACGCTGGCCGGTTCGCCCGGCTTTGGCGCATCACTTTCAGGTGTCCATGTGCGGGCCATGTTGCATTCCCTCCTTCGGCGGCAAAGGCATCCACCCAACCACGGGAGAATATACACGGTTATTGTAAACGTCCTCCGGGTTGAAATAACGATATTCCCACCAGCCTTTAGGAATAAAGTAATCATCGCTTTCTTCATTGTAGGTTCCCCACTCGAAAATTTCTTCCCAGTAGAAAGCGCTCTTTTGGGACAAGACTGTGCCATCTTCGTAGTGAGCCGTCGTAATCCCATATCCACCGCAGGCGGTTTCAAACAGAATCAGCACATCTTCTTCGACCTTCGGAGGGTCCTTTTCAGGGTCGCGCCATGCAGGAAAGAGGTCTTTTCCCTGCAAAACAGGAAGTTTTTCAACCTTTTCTCGTGCCGCACGGAGGGTAAGCGAGATAATGTTCTCTGCTCCTACCTCCCCTATCGTGGTATATTCCAGGCTCTTTAACACAGCCTCGCGCCGGATGTATTCAGTCATTATAAAAGTCCTCCATTTCTTCGATCCATATTTCCGCCCGCGGGTTGTTTTTGTCATAGTTCACCCGGCTGCCATCGTGGGCAGCCACAATGTGGCTGTTGTCGTCCTCCAGCACCCCGGCTTTTACCAGGATGTCCGTGGTCGCCTCGATGAGGTTTGCCAGATCGACCCGGCGGGCTGTCTTCATGTAGTACACGCACCTCACGTTAACGCGGGCAGAGATAGGGCTGCGCGGCCTTTTGATTTGCCGCAGGCAGTCTGTCTCATAATCCACATAGGCCTTGCTAGGGGCCACAAAGCACCCGCCCGAGCGGCTTTTGAGGATGCGGGCAGAGTTTTTCTTGGTGCGCGGGTCGCCGTAGAGGGTCAGCTTCATCTGCCGTCCTCCACATAGTACCAGCTTTGCGGCGGACGTTCGATCCCGAACGCTTCTCCACGGCAAATCAGCTTTTTTGCGTCCCATCTGCGGCAGGTGCAACAGTCTCCGCGATGCGTACAGGGTTGTATCGCCCAAAAATCTTTAAGCTTCAAAGGCTTATCGTAAAATTTAAGTTCTGAAATGTGCCAGAAAAACAGATTGTCATGAAGTCTGTTTTTGGATGCGTAACGGTGCAGTTGGAAATATGGCACACATGAATCTTTTGTAAAACATTCATCCAGTCTGTCCTGATATGCCGGATATGGAATATCGACCTCTTCAATGGAATCACAGACAAACTCGCCAATCACCTTGCCGTTCATCTTCTCCATCCCGATTTTGGGCAATTTCATGCTCCAGTCATATGAACGGGTGCAGTAGATGTATACCTTGAACGGTGTGTCAAGTTTTGGGCGGGTTCTTCGTACCTCAAGGGTTTTCTTTCCGCTCAAAATCAGCTTGCACCAGTTAGGTTTGATGCTTATCAGAACAGCCTTCATTTTTTCATCATCCCTTCCATTGCCAGCTGCTCGCACTGCTTTTCAGCTTCCCTGCGTTGCTGGTCATACTCAAACAGCATATCTGCGTACTCATTGCCCACCCGGCGGATGGCCGTTTCCAGCATCTCCGTCACAAGGTCGTGGTACTTGTCCGCGCCCTTGCGGCTGTTCCTGGCAGCTTCCCGGGCTTCCAAAAGGTCGGTGAGCTTGTCCCGCCTGTCTGCGGTGATGTCGCCATAGCCGTAGGCATCCTGGATCTGCTCCATGCTTTCCCAGCCTTCCAGCTCAGCAAATGGGTCAGCTTCAGCCTTTGCCATGCTGCGGGCTTTGGTCTTTTTCTTGACGTACCGGGTCAGCCCGTCCTGCATCACGGCGCGGGCATCGTCCATCGCCTTGCGGACGGCCTTGACCTCCCGCTCCCTTTTGAGCTGGTCGGGCTGGCTGGCCCACTCGGCCATCAGCTCAGATTTGGTTTTTGGTTTCATCTGTCCGCTCCTCCGTTCGCTCCCATGTACTTCTTGCGGCCACGTTCCCGGTGGCGGTCCTCGTGGTCGTAGTGGTAGACCTTGCCTGTGTCCAGCATCTCTCTGGTGTAAGCGGCTTCTGCGCCGCGCTGGCGCTTAAACTCGGCGTACTTGGGGCATGTGTCGTGGCATACCGGGTGCCGTGCAGGGCAGTCTTTACACGGAGTCATCGTCATTTTTCGCGTACCTCGCTTCCAACCGTTGCTTCCAACGGCTCATTTTGGGCTCTGCCTTTTCGCCGCACTTGCTCATAAATGAGTGGTAGTTCAGATTGTCTTCCAGCAAAAGTGCGTCAATGCAGTTCATGACATCGCCGATTTCTTCTTCCAGCGACTCCCAGCATTCGGGGATAGTCTTGGGAGTCGGGTTTGAGTCATCCAGCGCCCGGCGCAGCTTGAGCGCCGCCTGTGCGGCCTCTGCCAGCTCTTCTGCCATCTGGGCGAGAATTTCGCCCTGCGAAAGATGGTCTATGATTTTAGCCATTTTTCAGCACCTCCGTTCTCACTGGTTTGATGTCCCGATACTCGGGGTAATGGTCGCCCGCCAGCTGGCAGGCCCTGAACTCTGCCGCAAACTGACTCGCGGCGTTGATGCGGTATGTAAGCGCCGCGTTCCCGTGCGGGCCGCTGCACTCTACGATGACTTTGTATCTAGGCATTTCGTCCTCCGTTCTGGTTTGCCTACCCAAGAAGCTTTCTTTCTTTTCTGGACTTGAGCATCCGGGTGCGGGCAGCAAGGCAGTGCTTCGCCAGCATCTGCTCACCCTGGGCCTTTTCGATGGCCTTTTTCCACGCCGGGAGAAGCTGGCTCTGCCAGCTGCACTCCGAAATCACCTCGTGGAATGTCTTATAGGCCATCTTATCCGGCACATCCTTGAGCGATGAGTTCGCCCAGATCTCCGCGATACTTGCGCGGTTCTCTGCGGTCTGAGGCCGTCCAAAATAGGCTTCAGCGTCCGCAAGGAGCTTTGTCATCATCTCCACTGTCACGGTTTCACCCCCTTGAAAATATTTGCGTATGCTTCTGCGGTGCTTTCTGTGGCTTGCTTCCCGCGAGGCTGCTCTTGTCGGCGCTGCTCATTCGCTGCCACGTCCCCCGGGGTGCGTATCCCGTCCCGCTGCCAGCCAGACAGGATGCCGTTGATGTAGTTCCACGAGCGTTTCCCAGCCTCTGCGGCCTTGTCGATCGCCAGCAAAATCATCTCCGTGCTGTACTCCTGCCGCCATTTTTGCAGTTTTTCCAGTGCCGAACGCGGGAAGTCACCGATAGCCCGCTGGTAATGCTGAACGATTTTTGATAACTCCATATCAACGGCGGCGGTGTTATCGCGCTTTACAACATCTACATCCCCATCTACATCTACATCTCCATTTACATCTACATCTACAGTTATTTTTGTTATGTCGTCATTAACATTGTTATCGTTTGTTATTTTTGTTATGTCGTCAGGCTTTCCCCAGCGCTTTGCCATACCGCGTTTTCCGGCGTTGCTGCGTTTCTTGCGGGTTTCATCCCATTTTTCAGACGCCCGTTTTACGTCGCTGCACATAAATTTCCAGTTGCCCCGCATCCCACGGTCTGAAAATTCAGGCTCTTCTCCGGTTTTGGCATACCGTGCAAGAGCTCGCATCAACTGCCCAACCTCTGCGTCGGAGTATTCTTCTAACGCGTCGAACCAGCTCAGATACGCCACAAATGACTTTTTATCGTCCTGTGCCACTCAATCACCTCCTTTGCGCGCCCGTATAGCCAGATAGCACAGCTCTCGGCTTAGAACGGGAGGTCTTCGCTGTCGTCGATGACCGAGAAGTCGTCTGCGCTGCCCTGCGAATACTCCGGTACGTTCTGAGACTTCTGCGGGGCGTTGTGAGCGGTGTTTGCTTCGCGCACATGATTTTCCGTCTGCTGGTCAAAATCGCGCACAGCGGGCTTCTCTGCGGCCTTTCCGCCGCAAAAGCTCACCTGTGACGCAAGAACCTCGGTAGCTGTGCGGTTGTTGCCGTTCTTGTCCTGGTACTGACGGGTCTGCAAGCTGCCTTCGATGGCGATCATGCTGCCCTTCTGGAAATACTTGGAGACGAACTCGGCGGTCTGCCGCCACGCGGTGACGTCGATAAAATCGGCCTTGCGCTCTTCGCCCTGCCGGGTAAAGCTGCGGTCAACTGCGATGCGGAAGCTGCACACGTTGGTGCCGCTCTGGGTGGTCTTGATCTCCGGGTCGTAGACCAGACGACCCATCAATGCTACGAGGTTAAGCATGAGACATTCCTCCATCTTCTTTCGGTTGCTTCTTTGCGCATTCTACGCAGAGTATACGCCCATATTTTGCCTTGCTTCGTTCTGCCGCCTGCTCAGCAGTCATCTTTTTCCCGTCCTTGGTTTTGATGCCGATGATTTTCTTTCCGCAGCAGGCGCACACCGGGGCGGGAGTGGCCGGAGGCGGGGTGTACTTGGTGGATTCATCTTTCCAGTACACATTCGCGCCGATTCCAAGCGCCTTGCAGGCCACGCTCTGGGCATCCGTGTACGCTTTTTTGTAAGCGTCATCGTCCGTTCGGAGCCCCGTTGACTCCAGCACAATCAGCATAGAGCCGCCCACTCCGGGGATGGGGGCGCTCCACGCTTCCCCATCATCCTGCCTGACGTACAGATTCGTAAAGCACTGCACGACAACTTCGCCCTTTGCTCCGGTCTTTTCCTCGAACACCGGCGGGTCGAACTTCCAGCCCATACCAGCCGACCCAAAAAGCTCAGTCAGCTTCTTGATGCGCCACATGGGGTTAATGTCTGTCTTGCCCTTCAGGCGACCCGCTGCGATAGGCCTCTGGGCGTCTTTGGGGACTTCCCGGCACTGCTCGTAAATGGTCATTTTATCCATGATTGTATGTCACCTCATCCATCCCGTGTACCCGGCACAGATCTGCCAGCCACCCAAGACCAGAATTGTAGGCCGCCTCAATGTTGCCCATCGCGTCATCTAACCCGCCGGTCTGGGTGGAGCTGATAAGCGGGAAGGCGTTTGACTCATCTGCCAAAGCAACTACGGTTTCCAGCGCCGAAGCGGCTGCGCCGAGGCTGTACTCTGCATCCGAAATGGCTTTTGCATATCCCGTCGGAGACATCCCATAATCTAATCTGTCCGGATAAAAACGGTCTTCCGCGTCGGTCGCAAGCATCATCTGGCTTACGCTCATCAAGAGGCTTGCGCATTTCGTAAGCTCTGCTGCTGCCCGATGCTTGAGTGCAAGATTCCATTCGGGGACGCTGACTGCATACCGCAGAACCGCTTTGCGGCGTTCCTTTTGCTCTAAAGTCATGTACGTCACCTCTGGTAAACCTTCTGCCGGTGCTCGTCCATAACGACGTACAGACGGCCCGGCTTTTCTGCTGCCAGCTGGTCGGCGTACTGGATTCCAGCCAGCGTGTTCGGCATGGGGATTTCGTTGACAAAACGCAGATCCGCGTCAAAGATCTGTACCGTGCTCACCTTTTTCTTCTCCTTTTTCTGGTGGATGTGCCGCAGCCGTTCCGGCTGTCGCTTATTCCAGCGAATCTCTGCGGCTCTCATATATCTACCGTTCATATTCCTGTTCCCTTTTCGTATGTTTTGCAGTAACGGCGAAGCGGAGGGAGACAGTCAACCTCCGCACGATCAATGCGCTCCTGCTCAAAAATGTACTTGTGCGGATGCTTTTTTTCATGGCGTCGGTGTCCAACGGAAGACACAAAGCTGTTGGCGGTCTTGTATCCAAGTTTCGCAGCGCACATGGCGGACGTTCCCGCTGCCACCGCCTCACCAGTCTTGGCGCTGTACACGGTGTACCATGTGACATAGTGGATGTAATCAGCCATGTGCGACGTCCTCCGCATCGTGGAGGGCTGTGAGCAGCCCATCTGCCGCCGCGCTATAGACCTCTGATTTTTCCCGGCAGATGACCCGCAGCCAGATGTCTCCCGTGAGCGCGGACTCCGTTGCAAGCCGTGTGGCTGTTTTCAGGTGCTCTTCGGCCTGCTGCCGAATCAACTCTTCCAGCTTCATGCGCCCTTCTCCTCATCCTGCGGATACTCCGGGTTCCGGGCATGGTTGCGGACGATTTTGCTGTAACCGCTGCGCTTATACCGTTTGTTGTCCTCATACATCCCATAAAACGACATCGCCAGCCCGGCAGTGGATGCAACAATAATCCAAGGCGCGGCATGTGCAGCCTCGGCGATGCCCCAGCCGCCCCAGTAGGTCAGCGCAACGGCCAGCCAGGAGCAGGCCCAACGCACCGCCTGCACCGCGCCGATAATAGCCAGCAGACCTACCGTGCCGACGGCGGCGAACGATTTGAGTCTCATTCTCTTGGTTCCTCCTTTGTATAAACCTTTTCGAGTTTGTAAAAGTCCTTCATCCACGCCATAAAACCGGCGCGGGAGATGTCCGGGCAGGGCTCTTTTGTTCCTACGGAAGGAATCGCCCAGCTGGTAAACAGCCCCGCCTGAATCTGCGCTCCCAAGACCTTTTCAGTCTTTGAGATGTTGTTGTCCCGAAGGATCTGGACGCATTCGCCTATCGTAAGACTCGGCTTCTGCATGGCGTCCTCCTTTCTATCAATGTCTCAGCACAACATTGGACGAATGAACCAGATAGGTCACACCGTCAATCACAACCTGAAGCTGGTCGCCCTCGTAATCGTCCCATCAGGCATTTTCAGCTGTGCCCAGCTGTATTCATAGGTCAGGTCAATAACCTGCTTATTGCATCCTGCCATCAGCAAAGCGCTTGCCAATACGGACGCTACGCCAACAATAGCTTTTTTCATGCTTATATCTCCTTAACAAGCTTCCCGGAGGTGGTGGTGTTCCTCTGGGCAGCGGCTGCGGCAAACAAGCTCGTCTGCCCGTTGGTCTGCTGGATCAGCATCACGGTGTTGGTGCTGGGCTTCCATCGGTTGACGTACTCAATGGCTTCATCAAACCGCTTGCGGGGGATGTTGCCCACGCTGTTCACCCGGAACCAGTCCTGCACATCGTGGTTGCACTCGCTGTACACCTTGCTGCGCACGTGGTTGTCAATGTAGGCCGGGGATTCCTCATCGCCAAGAGCACCGATCACCGCCCGGCTGATGCTCTTGCGCAGCACACGCTGCTGGTTGTAATCCACCGTCATGGTGTTCTCCAACGCGGTGAGCCGCTCTTCTTGCCGCTGGGTGCGGTTGTCCAGCATAAACAGCGCCTGCATCTCCTTGCTGAGCTTTGGCATCATGTAGCTGCCGGTCTTGCGCAGGGTAGGCAGCACCTCGCTGGTGACCCACCGCTTAAACCGCACCGCCCCTTCCAGCTTGCTGCCAAAAATCAGGCTGTAAAGGCCGGACTCGTTGATAACGGTCACTTCCTGACTTCCTCCAAGGGTGTCACATTTTGTTACCCCCTTGTCCTGCTCGTCAACGTGGTCAATCAAAGCCTTGCGATGATTGCTGTAACCCAGCGCCGCCGCCACGTCCTTGCCCACAAACCACGGCTCGCCGTTCTGGTCTACCGTGCGGATGCTGCCAAACTCGGGGTTGCTGAAAATCTGTAATTCGTTCAAATCGTTCACTCCTTTTAATAAAATGTCTTCTCTTTGCTGTGCCATCGCAACGCAACGCCTGACCGCTCTTTGCCATGCCATCGCTGCGCAAATCACGGCATTTCTTCTCTCTGCCATGCCAATGCATCCGAAGCAAAACCTTTCCACAGCGAATCGTCACGGTGCACCGCTTTTCCTTCGCAAATCACATCAGCGCTTTTCTCTGCCATTCCTTTGCTCTACCATTCGCTACGGCGCCGTACCATGCCCTCGCTCTGCTTTTCTCCGCTTTTCCTTCGCCTTGCCTGTCTGTGCTTCTCAGTGCCGCTGCGATGCGGTAGGTCGCAACACGCTGCCACTGCACAGCAGTTCACCTCATAGCCGTTGCTATGCACCTCTCGGCCTTGCTCTGCCTCTCTTTACCTCACGACGCTATGCCATTGCTTCGCTTTGCCATGCTTCGCCTTTGTCGTGCGTCGCGACGCACGGCCAATCGAACCTCAGCCTTGCCTCCGCGAATCAGGGCCGTCAATGCCATGCCGTTGCGCTCAGTCCTTCACCTCATAAGCGATGTAGGTAAAGCGGCCCTTTCCGCTGTTGCGCCACTGGCCGATGCCGCGCAGGATGCCATAATCCAGCCACTCACGCACAACCTTTTCGTGGCTGTCGTCAAGGAGGATTACGTCAAACTCGCAGGTGCTACCCGCCGGGATCTCCTCACTGTTGGCAAGGCTCACGCGCTCGCCCTGTGCGGTCTGAGCACGCAGCGGACGCTGGCAGTCGGTAATCTCACCGTTCACGTGAATGGGAATCATGCGGGGCTGAATGAAAATCAGGCCGTCAATGACCTTCTTGTAAGCAGTCAGCTTGCCGCTTTCGTTCACGGCCTTCTTCTTGCCAGTTTCGGTCTTGCCACCGATGCGGGAGAGCATACCGCAAGCATCCTTAAACATGCCTTTAATCTGGTAATCGTAAAAGATCGGATTGCCGTCCGGGTCACGCGGGAAAACGGTCATGCCCTTGTCAGCTACCGCATCGGGGCCAAGGGCCGCCACTTCATCCTCGATGGTTGCAGCATCCGGCGACTTGCTGGCGATAAACTCCCGGGCAACATTGGAGTTTGCGGGCCATGTACCCAGCACCGGCTCAATAAACGTAGCTTTCACATGCAGTTTTTTCATAATAGTAACCTCCAAAATAAGTTTGTATCCTTACGCCACGCTGTGGCTTTAAGGTTGCTCATGCTTTTGCCTCTTCGTCTACGATCAGCGCCGTGACCGGCACCCGGAAATAGTGCGCCACCTTGAGCAGCTGCGAAATGCTGGGGCCGTACACGCTGCGCTCCCACTTTCCGAGGGAACCATTGCTCAGACCCGCTTTCTCTTCCAGGTCTGTTCTGGAAAGCCCGTGCAGCTTGCAAAACTGGTCGATTTTTGAAACATTCACTAGCAATTCTCCTTTCCGGGCTTGAAAATCACTAGAAAATATGCTACTATGTAGTTGCGAGGTACAAAGCGAATAAAATCTAGCGTCTGCCCGATATAATATTGTCAGGGGCTTTGGTTTTGTTTGCCCTGTGCTTAGTATTATACTAGCCAAGTGGCTATTTTGCAATAGTCAATTTGCAATTTAGTGAACATTTGGCTATTTTTACAAAATAGCGAGGTCTTTTTTATGCGAAATGTGGAGAGGGCTAAAAAAATCGCTACCGAAAAAGGAATCAATGTTTCTTTTGTATGCAGAGAGGTCGGAAAAAGCCGTGGCTATATTTCGCAAATGCTAGTAAGTGGGCGTGACTTCCCAGATGAAATGCTAGCGCCAGTAGCCAATGCGCTAGGTGTCACGGTCGAAGAGTTGACCGGTGAAGAGCAAAAAGAAAAGCCCAGCACCCCGGAGACGGTAAGCCTGAGTGGGCTGTCCCCAGAAGATGCTGAGCTTGTAAGAAAAATCATGGCCGCATCGGACGCAAAAAAGAATGCGATCCGGGCGTTGTTGTAATTTAGCTGTTTAGAATATCGAGGACTTTCTGACGGAATGCAGGGTCACTCTTAAGCTTTTCGATGATTTTTCTGATTTCGTCCGGGCTGAAAGATGTGTCCTGCATTTTGTTTTGTCCTCCTTATATAATTGTTATGTGTGAGGTGTTTCCCGTGATATGGAATGTTGGATTTCGAAAAAATATCACGCGGGTTATCAATGCGGTCTTCAAGAAAAAAGATAATCCTGAAGCCCAAGAGCCATTGCATTTTGTACGTCCGAACGCCAAGTGGAGCGAATCACCAGAGCCCGTTGTTTTGATTGACCCTGATACCGGAGAAGAGTTTGTCGATTTCCCAGAAGAAACAATACCAGAACGGATACGGAAGGTTTTAGACTCTTTTTTGGTGATAGAAAGAACTTCCGACATTGATGTTCTGTTTTCAAGATATGATATGATTCTTGATACGCTCGATGAACTCAAAAAGTACGAGCGGATGGGGTTCAAATTTGACTTTAGCCCTGCCGAGCTTTATAGCATGATGAAGTTTTCTCTCTCTGACCTTTTTGAGGTTGTTGTCGAAAATTCTTATATCAAGCAGTTAGAAAAGCTTTTAAGCTTGAAAACTCAAAAGGGAAAAGAAAAATCCATCCAAAAGTGGAAAGATTCTTTCTCAAATGAGCGAATTACAAACTCTATGATGGGTGATGTGATTTTGCGTTTTGACAAAATGAAAAGCATTATCAAAAAATCAAACGACGAGGTGTAATCATGAAAAGAAGAACATTTCTTGCATTGGGGCTGGCTGCGGCGTTGTCCATCCCTTTTGCCACGACAGCCTTTGCGGCGGAGACTCAATATAAAAAAGGCTCGTACATTGAGTTCTCAGGAATCCCGGATTTCAACTACTACTATACATACCTTGACACATACAAAGGCAACAAGTGGGATTTTAAGTGCTTTTCTGTGGTTTCTGACGATGGGCAGCGATGGTATGCCGCCGTCAGAAACGGCGTGTATGAATATTGCAGAGAAATTTTCGAGAATCAGGCCATTACACTTAAAGGTGAAGTCCAGATTCCAGCTGATGATGGAACGCCAATCATCTGGATCACCGAAAGAGTTGCGGAAAAATCTGACGGAGAAAAAGAGTATACTTCGATTCAGGATTGCCTGTGGGAGGTCATCTACAGCCACAATGTTGAACCAAATTTCAAGTTGTTCAGCGATCTTTATACAAACACGACCGTCACGCTGGCCGATGACGAGTCTTACCTCATGATAGACACAAATCCGTCAAACATCTCTGGAGGGTCTCTGTCTCAAGATAGTGCACTCAATGAAATCCAGAAGTTCAATAAGTTTTTTGGCCTTCCGGACTGGATTTATCAAGAAATGTTGAAGACTCGCGCCATCGATGGGCGTCAACTGGAAGAGTTTGACAAGGTAACGGTCTCTTGGTCTTATCATCCGGATTACGGCCTTGAAGTTATATATCGCAAGAAACAGTAAACTTTTTTCACAACCGCATTATACAACCGTTGATTGTATCGCGTCAAGCGCATTTAATCGCGCAAATATGCGCAAAAAATTTAGCATTTGCGATGAATCGCTGAATTTTACGCTGACTTTTGCGCGAAATGCGCGCGTTTTACGCTGAATCCGCGCAAAATATGCGCGTTGTTATTCGCCGTTGCAAGGTTGTTGCATTTTTTGCAACAGTTCAGCGGCAAGCTCCCCACCGGGTGCGTCTGCTGCGGCCTTGAGCTGCCGGAGATCCCCGGACTTGCGGATCACAAAAAGTCGAGCCCGGGCCTGCCCCTCGGGCGGCATATCCTCATAGCAGGCCAGCGCGGCGCGGATGTGGGTGCAAAACAGCTTCATCTTGTCCATCTTTAGTCCTCCCAAGGTTCAGGTGTTCGGGCCGTGCCGGTCAAAATGGTGGCAGGCATCCCGTCAATGATGGTCATTTCGTTTTCTTTGCCGTTTCTTTGCTCGAAATCCATTTTATTTCACCTCTGTTTTTGTTCAATTTGTCCAACTTGTTTTAGATTTTACCATTTTATGGGAAAACTTGAAGGACTTCCGCTCTGTCGAGTGGCATGGGTTTTTCCCATGTCACTTTTTGTTTTTATGGCATGGAAATTTGTGAGGTTATAATTGATGAGCTACTTTACTGCGGAAAAGCTTGGTGTCGCATTGGCGCGGGCCAGAGTCGCGGCAGGCTTGAGCCAAGTCGACATGGCCCGCCGGATCAACAAGGGAAAGGCTACGATCCAGAGCTGGGAGTGCGGAGCGTCCAGCCCACCAGCTGACAAGATAATGGACTGGTTCGAGGCTTGCGGGACTTCTCCGCTCCCCGCCATGCAAGAAATGCTGCACCCAGAGCTTTACAAAGAGCCCGTACAGCGCAAATCAGACGAAGAGCTGGATGAGGCGCTTACAGAATACTTTCGCACAGCGCCGCGAATTGTAAAAGAGATGGTGCTGTTTATCCTTTTGGGCCGACATGGCAGCTATCCACCGGCGGTGTTTGCTGAGGTGTGCGCAAACCTGCATACTCCCTTGCAAAACAAGGTATCCGTCTGCGGCCAAATACTGGACAATTACGGGTTTGCCGTGGCTACAGGAACAGACCCGATTCCGTGGGAAGTCCAGCCTCCGGTGAGTCTGCTGCAGTCGGCATACCAGGCGGGAAAAGAGGCCGCGAAGAGCGGCGAGACCGACTATACTGCAAAGCGAGGTGAAGAGCGTTGAGGTGTATTCGCGCCTGCTGCCGTCGGGAAATACCGGACGATGCATCTTTTTGCCCCTACTGCGGCAAGAAGCAGCCCGAAGCCGCCCCGCAGCAAAGAAAAAAGCGCCGCCGCCCAAAGGGCAGCGGCAGTGTATATAAGTTGAGCGGGACGAGGTCAAAACCGTATGTGGCCCTGACAGCCAAGCGAGACGTTCTGGGGACGTTTGCGACGCCGGGTGAAGCAGTACAAGCACTGGACGCTTACAACGCCCAGAACACCCCCGCAGCGCGTCTGAAATGCACTTTTGCGGATGCCTATGCCCAATGGAAAGCGCAGCCCAAATTTGACAAGCTCAGCACTGACATGAAAAAGGGTTATGAGCTGGCCTATGCAAAGGCTGCGCCGCTGTATGACCGACAGCTTCGGGAATTAAAAGCCGCAGACTATCAACAGGTGATTGACCAGATGGTGGAAAAGGGCCTCTCCCGCAGCTCCTGCGAAAAGCAGCGCACACTTTTCAGCCAGATCTGCGAGTGGGCAATGGCTCAGGACATCATAAACAAAAACTATGCCATGCTCTTGCAGCTCCCAGCGGCTACAGGCAAGGCAGAGCGAACCTTGACCGCTCAGGAGATCGAGCAGATAAGCAGCCGACAAGACGACCCGAAGCTTGGGCAGACAGCACAAATCGCAATGGTGCTGCTCTACACCGGTATGCGTATCGATGAGCTGCTCTCCATGCGCTGCGACGATGTGCATCTAAAAGAGCGATATATGCAGGGCGGTGAAAAGACCGAGGCGGGCAAAAACCGCATTATCCCTATTTTGGACCCCATTTATAAAATTATTGCCTTTTGGATGCTTGACAGCGGCTATGAGTGGCTGATACCGTCCAAAGCCGGTACAAAGCTGGACAAGCGCAACGTGGCTACAAAGTTTCGGGCCTTGATGCAGGAGTGCCACATAGAGGGGGTGCATCCGCATACGCTGCGCCACACGGCCAGCAGCAAGATGGTGGAGTGCGGCCTGGAAAAGACCGCCGTGCAGGCCATCTTGGGTCACAAAAATTTCTCCACCACAGCAAACAAGTACGTCTCCCACAATGACCCGGATTATCTGTTGCAGGAAATGCGAAAGATGAAGTATTGATTTGTTAGATTGTTTGTTAGATTGTCACGTTCATCCAGGATATTTTAAGGCATTTCAAGCAAAAAGAAAAACGCACGGACGATTTGTTTTTATCGTTCGTGCGTTTATTTTTGGAGCTGGTGACAGGAGTTGAACCTGCAACCCACTGATTACAAATCAGTTGCGCTGCCATTGCGCCACACCAGCGAGTATCGTTTGCACAGGGTACTTTAGTAGAATACCAGAAACCTCCCCGCTTGTCAATATCTTTGTCTGCCCCCCGGCCCCGACGCCGGCAATACCATCCGAAGCCGCGATGGCAAAAAGCTGCTGGACGAGGTCATCCACCTCATGGATAAAAACAACAAGCTGGGCCTCGTGAAGCTCATAGAGAACGGCGAGAACGTCAAAACGCTGCACTTCCACCCTCTCCCTCTCCGATGTTGCAGCCCTCGGTGCGGGCGATACGCCTTTCACCCTCCGCCACAGCGGCTCCACCGCCACCTTCACCGTGGGCGGCGCAGACCACAGCGCACTGCTGAGGTAAGCAGACCACCATCCTCTATTCCTTTCACATAACGACCAAGGCCCCCGCAGTTCTGTTCCGGACTGCGGGGGCCTTGGCGTTTTATTCTGATAAAATCTTACTTCAGCTCCCGCTGTACGGCAGCAAAGTCCTCGAGGGTCAGGGCCTCGGGGCGGATGCGGGCGTCGAAGCCCGCCGCCTCGATGGCCGCGATGACCTTATCTTTCGGCAGGCCGAGGCCGCTGGCGATGGCGTTGGCGGCGGTCTTACGGCGCTGGCCGAAAGCGGCACGGATGAGGGCGAAGTAGCCGTCCTCGTCCTCCACCTGTACGGCGGGAGTGGGGCGGATGTCCATCCGCACAACGGCGCTGGTGACCTTCGGGGCCGGATAGAAGCTGCCCGGCGCGGCGGTGAACATCAGCTTTGAGGTGGCGTAGTAGCTCACGGCACAGCTGATGGCGCTGGACGCCCGGGTGCCGGGGGCGGCGGCCAGACGGTCGGCGGCCTCCTTCTGCACCATGACGGTGAGGTTCCGGATGGGCAGGCGGTCGCCCAGCAGCTTCATGACGATGGGGCTGGTGATGTAGTAGGGCAGGTTGGCGCAGACAGCCACCGGCATCCCGGGGAACTCCTCTTCGATGAGGGCGCGGAGGTCTACTTTCAGAACGTCCTGCAATACCAGCTTGAAGTTCTCCACGCCCGCCATGGTCTCGGCCAGCAGGGGCGGCAGGCGCTCGTCCACCTCGATGGACACCACCTTGGCGGCGCGCCGGGCCAGCTCTTTGGTCAGCACGCCGATGCCGGGGCCGATCTCCAGCACGCCCCAGCTCTTATCGACGCCGCTGGCGTCCACAATCTTGGGCGGCAGGCCGGGATTGATGATGAAGTTCTGTCCAAAGCCCTTGGAGAGCGCGAAATCGTATTTTTCGCACAGGGTGCGGATAACGGAGAGGTCGGTCAGCTCCGGCATAGTGGTTTTCCTTTCTGTTTCTTGCTAAAACAGCAAAACCTCTCCGTCACGCCTTCGGCGTGCCACTGCCCGGGTTGCGGCACTCAGCATCCGCAGCGCTTTGCTTGCGTCTTGCTGGCCGCGGCCCCAACAGCGACTCCCTGTTTCCGCCACTGGCGGCGGTCGTCGTTGTTGCTCCTAACGAGGGGAGGCCTTGGCATTCCGCAAAGCTTATTCTCTTCGCCAGAGGATCCCCTCGGTAGGGGAGCTGTCTGCGAAGCAGACTGAGAGGTTGAGCTATTTACACGACTAAAGTTATTTTCAAGAAGTGTTTACTGCGTGCTGGAAGCCTCCTGCTCCCCTTCTGCACCGACCTCGGAGGAAGCCTCTGCCTCCCCTGCGGCCTCGCTGGAAGCGGTGCTCTCGGCTGCGGCCTCCGAAGAGGCTGCGGCGGAGTCGGCGGCGATGTCAGCGTCGTTCACGCCGCCCACGGTGGTGACGCCGGTGAGCTGCTGCGCGGTGCTGACGGCGCGCTGTATCTGCGGGTCCGTGTCGAGGGTGTAGTCATAGTAGCTGACCTGCTCGTCGGCAGTCAGCGGGCGCTCCACGTCCACGGTCAGGCCGGTGCCGTCGAAGCAGGAGCCGTCGCCGCAGATGAGCTTTGCCACCGTGACCACGACGGCACTGCCGTCCGAGAGGCGCTGGGGGCTGCTCTGGATGGTGCCTTTGCCCATCGTGGTGCTGCCCACGAGGCGGGTGCCGCACAGGGTGCGCAGGCTGGACGCAAAGAGTTCTGCCGCACTGGCGGTGTTCTCGTTCACGAGGCAGACGGTGGGCTGGCTGATGACTGAGTCGCCGGTGCTGCTGCCCAGCAGGGTGCGGTTGCCTGCCTTATCCTCCGCGTAGGCCAACACGCCTTCCGGCGCGACGAGTTCGATGCAGCTGATGGCATCGTCAAGGATGCCGCCGCCGTTGTCGCGCAGGTCGAAGATGAAGCTCTGGGCGCCGCTGGCGGTCAGGCTGCGGAGCGCAAAGTCCAGCTCACTGGGGGTGGAGTTGTCGAACTGCCAGATCTTGATATAGCCCACATTGCCCTGCACCAGCACGGAATCGACGCTGTTGGCCGTAAAGCCGGAGTGGGTCAGATCGGCGGTGTGCTGGGCGTTCTCGCTGTCCAGCCAGCCTACATTGACGCTCGTGCCGCTCTCGCCCCGGAGTTTGTTCTGGACAGCCTCCACACTGCCCAGACTTTTGATGTCTGCGCCGTCGATGGTGGTGATGTAATCGCCCCGCTGGAGGCCGGCCTCCTTGGCAGGAGACTCGTCATACACTTTAATGACCTTGGCGTAGCCGGACTGGTCGATGGCCAGCTCCACGCCGATGCCCATCAGCTTGCCGCTCTGGGCGTTGAGCAGGTCGGTATAGGCCGAGGCAGTGTAGTAGCGGGCGTACTTGTCGCCGGTACCCAGCAGATAACCGGCAGTCAGACGGTCGTACAGCACGGTCTCGTCGATGTCGTAGTAGTCGTTGGCGCGCACATAGCGGTCTACCTCGGCCACCTTGTTGTACATGCTCTCCTTTTCCTTCACGCTGGTGACGGTGTGGTCAAACAGCCGCATCGCCATCAGCATCGTGATGGAAAAAGTGACCGTCATTGCCAGAATGACGATGGTCACGGTCATCCCTACGGAAATTTTGCGGTTCATTCAGTGTCCTCCCCCAGTTCAGACCAAAAGCATCAGGATGACACTGCCCAGTACCGACAGCAGGAACACTCCTGCCAGAATCAGACAGCCCACCCGAAGGATACGCTTGCGTTTTTGCTCGTTCATTTCGCCTTGTGGCCTCCTTTGACCCCTCGACTTCAATTACAGTTGTATTATCTTATCGGAATATAACCGCGGGGATTGACCGCATTGGCCTTGGAGCCGCCCTTCCACACCTCAAGATGGAGGTGGTTGCCGGTAGAGTTGCCGGTGGAGCCCACATAGCCGATGAGGTCGCCCTGGTTGACATACTTGCCCGCCGACGTTGCCACCGAGCGCATATGGCCGTAGAGGGTGGAGTAGGCGTTGCCGTCTGTCATTTTGCCGTGATAGATGACGACATAGTTGCCATAGCCGCCGCTGGACCAGCCGGCCACCTGCACATAGCCGCTGGCGGCTGCGTAGATGGGAGTGCCTGCGGGGGCGGCAAAGTCGATGCCGGCGTGGAGCTTGTTGACGCCGGAGACCGGGTTCTTGCGCCAGCCGTACTCGCTGGAGATGCGGGTATAGCTCTTGAGCGGGCAGATAAAGCCGCTGAAGCTCAGCTGGGGCTTGCTGGCCGCTGCCGCTGCGATGAGCTTCTGGATCTCCTTCTTGACGGCCTCGTAGTTCATCTCGTCCGACTCGATGGCCGCCTGGGCGTTCTTCTGGGCCTGCTGGGCCTCAGCGGCGCTCAGACGGGCCTCCTTGACGCTGTTGTTGAGCTCGCTCTGCTTGGACTGCATCTGCTTGTTCTGGGCGTCCAGCTCAGCCTTTTTGTTCTGCAGCTGAGTGCGCTCCTCCACGAGCTGGGTGCGGTCGGCCACAAGGGCTTCCTTCGCAGCCTTCATGTTGTCGAGTATCTCGGTGTCCTTCACCGAGATGTCCTGCATGACCTCATTGAAGGTCAGAAGCTCGTACAGATCGTTCACAGACTGGAGCATGGCGACGCTGCCGCCGTCCCGCAGCTCCTGCATGGCGGCCATGTGGCTCTTGAAATCGTCCCACTGGTCGGCGATCTCCTGCTCTTTCCGGGCGATCTCATTCTGTTTGGCGGTGATCTCCTGCTCTTTGACGCCGATGCTGTTCTGCACCTCGGAGATCTGGCTCTTGAGGACGCTGATCTGGCTCTGGAGCACCGAGACTTTTTCCTTCAGCTCAGACTCGAGGGCCTTGGCAGCAGCTTCCTTCTTTTTGGCGTCGCTCAGCTCCGTCTTATGCTGCTTGATGGACGCAGAGATCTTGTCCAGCTTGTTCTGCAGCGAGCTCATGCTGGTGGCCGCACTGGCCGGGTAGACCGTCACGCTCAGCACGAGGCAGGCGGCGGCCAGAAAGGCACAGGCGGCGCGCATCATGGCCGAATGGCCCGACGGCTTTGCGTGGCGGGGCGGATGGTGCAGGACAAAGCCTGCGGAATGCTTGTCGTGGTACACAGTAGGCCCTCCTTACACGTTCAGGTGCTTTCGGATGGAGAACATACTGCCCAGACCGCCCACCAGAGCGCCGCCCGCGAGGCTGTAGGTCAGGATGGTGGGCCAGACATTTTCCAGCGGCACCAGAGCCGTACCCATGAGCATCTGCCACAGGCCGCCCAGCGTGGGCGACAGCTGAACGATGTAGGCATAGCCGCCGATGGTGGCAGCTGCCGTCAGGATGCCGGAGAGCAAGCCCATAGTCAGGCCCTCGATGACGAAAGGCAGGGTGACGAGGGCGTTGGTAGCGCCGACATACTTCATGATCTCGATTTCACGGCGGCGGGCAAAGACGCTCAGCCGGATGGTGGTACCCACCGTGATGATGCTGACAGCCATCAGCACCAGCACCAGACCGCGCCCGACCTTGGTGACAGCCTGCTGGACCTCCACAAAGGTGTTGGTCATCTCGATGGGAGCCGTGACGCTGTAGACGCCGCTGATGTTCTCGAACTGCTTGCTGATGGTCTCCATCTGGCTCAGATCAGACAGGGAGACGCGGTAATTGGCCTTAAAGGGGTTGTCGTTCTCGAACTCGTTCAGCAGGGCGGCATAGTCGGACATATAGCCCTTGTACTGGTTGAGGACGTCTTCTTTGGACATATACTGCACCCGGCTCACACCTGCGGTGCCGCTGAGGGCATTGCCCACAGACTGGATGGTGGCGTCATCGGCCTCGGGGTCCACGTAGACCACCATCTCGTTCTGGCTGCCCAGATAACTCACCATGCTGTCCACATTGACTTCAATGAGGCTGGCGAAGATGTTCAGGGTCATGCAGACGCTGAGGGAGGCGATGCAGGCGATGGTCATGGCCCAGTGCTTGCCGAGGTTGCGCACGCCGCGCCGGGTGAGGAACCCAAACGTAGAGATTTTCATACGTGTACCTCCTCGCCGAAGCTGGCCGGAACATCGGAGATGATGCGGCCCTGCTTCAGGGTGATGGTGCGGCGGTTGAAGCGGCGCACCAGTTCATGCTCGTGGGTGACGACAAGCACCGTGATGCCCATCTCGCTGACACGTTCCAGCAGTTCCATCATCTCAAGGCTCATCTCGGGGTCGATGTTGCCGGTGGGCTCGTCCGCAATGACGAGGCGGGGGCTGTGGGCCAGAGCGCGGGCCACGGCCACACGCTGCTGCTCACCGCCGGAGAGGAACTCGGGGTAGACCTTTGCCTTATCTTCCAGATGTACCAGCTCCAGCATGTAGTTGACGCGCTCTTTGATGTCTTTTTTGCCGATATTGGTAACGTGCATGGCAAACGCCACATTCTCGTAGACCGTCATGGTGGGGATGAGGCGGAAATCCTGGAAGATGATGCCCATCTGGCGGCGGAGGAAAGGCACTTTGCCCCGGCGCAGCCGGGCGACGTCCTTGCCGTCCACCATGACGCGGCCCTCGGTGGGCAGCTCTTCGCGGAGGATGAGCTTGAGCAGAGTGGACTTGCCGGCGCCGGAGTGGCCCACCAGAAAGACGAACTCGCCGTCGTCTACATGGAAGTCGATGTCCTCCAGAGCGGGCGTATCGCTCCGTTTGTATATCTTGGTGACATGTTCAAAATCTATCATGAGTATCTTGCTCCTGAAAATTTATTTGGCACAGAAGTTCCAGACCATTACAAAAGAAACCGGCCAGCATCGGGGTCGAGCGGCCGGTTTCGGCGTCCGCAGCCGGAGCGGCTGAGACGAAATATCAATATTTGGCCGGGTTGTTGGACAGGTACTTCTTGACCATGAGCGCTACCTTGAACACGATAGCGTCGTCGAACTCACGCAGATCCAGACCGGTCAGCTTTTTGATCTTTTCCAGACGATACACCAGCGTGTTGCGGTGGACGAACAGACCGCGGCTGGTCTCGGAGACGTTCAGGTTGTTCTCGAAGAAGCGCTGGATGGTGAACAGGGTCTCCTGGTCCAGGCTCTCGATGCTGCCCTGCTTGAACACTTCGCGCAGGAACATCTCGCAGACCGTGGTGGGCAGCTGGTAGATCAGACGTGCGATGCCCAGATTGTCGTAGCGGATAATCTGCTTTTCGGTGTCGAACACCTTGCTGACCTCCATGGCGATCTGTGCTTCCTTAAAGGAAGTAGCCAGGTCCTTCACGTTGGCGATGGGGGTGCCGATGCCCACGACAGCCTTGATGTAATGCTCGCCGGAGAGGGTGTCCACGATGCTGGCGGCCAGCTTCTCCATGTCGGTGCGGTCGATGCCCTTGCGGATCTCCTTGACCAGGACGGTGTCCGTCTCGCTGATGTTGAAGACGAAGTCCTTCTGCTTATCGGGGAACAGGCTGCTCACCACGTCGTAAGCGGAGATGTCGCCGCCGCTGGTGACGCGGACGATGAACACCACGCGGGAGACGTCGGTGGCAAAGTGGAGCTCACGGGCCTTGGCGTAGATGTCGCCGGGCAGGATGTTGTCCAGCACCACGTTCTTGATAAAGTTGGCTTTGTCGAACTTCTCGTCGTGATACTGCTTGATGCTCTGCAGGCTGATGGACAGCACAGCGGCAAACTGGCCCGCAGTCTCGTCCGCACCTTCCACAAAAACGGCATAATCGTTATGCTTTGCGCTGGAGAACTGCTGGTAGGTGTAGCCATCCCGCACGAAGCGGTCACCGGCCGTCAGACGCTCTGCCATAAAGCCCTCGCGCACCTCGCCGATCAGATTCAGCTCCGAGCAGGAGATGACAGCGCCGGTCTCATCCACCACGCCGACCACGCGGTCGATCGCGTCCTTCATCTGGTAGATCACGCTCTGAAATACTCTATTGGCCATAAATGGATACCCCTTTTCCTCTCTTGTGCAAACCGCAGGTGGGCGGGATTGTGATTTTTAACAATTTCGCCGCATTACATTTTATATTTTACACAAAAGAATTTACTTTTGCAACATATTTCACCAAAAAAAATTCTTCTTTCTTGGTGAAATTATCTTTCGGGGTCATTTTCGGGCCAAAAAGGGCCTTTCTGCGTGGTTCTGAGGGCTATTTTACCGGTAAAATGTGATACTTTTTTGAAAACCGGGTGAAAAGCAGTCCTTTACCCCGTGGTAATTTTCGCCACCTCGTCGGCTGTCAGCTCCCGCCACTGGCCCGCAGCAAGGCTCTCGTCCAGCGCAAGCCCCCCGATGGCGTCCCGGTGCAGGGCGTTGACGCCCGCACCGTAGACGCCGAACATTCGCTTGATCTGATGATACACGCCCTGCCTGAGCAGGACGCGGACCGTCCGCCCGTCGGGGGTGAGGGCGGACACTTCCGCCGGCGAAAGGGCCGTGCCGTCGGCAAGGGTGACGCCTGCGGCAAAGCCGGCCTTCATCTCTTCCGTCAGCGGGGTGTCGATGACGACGGTGTAGGTCTTGGAGACATGGCGTTTAGGTGCGAGGATGTCGTGGGCAAAGCCGCCGTCGTCCGTCAGCAGAACGAAACCGGTGCTGGTCTTGTCCAGCCGCCCCGCCGGGAACAGCTCCCGCCGGGGATAGGCATCCCCCACCAGATCCACGACCGTCGTGTCCCGCTTGTCGGTGGAGGCGCTGACGACGCCCTCGGGCTTGTTGAGCATAAGGTAGACGAACTGCCGGTAGGCCAGCGCCTTGCCGTCCACCGCCACGGCGTCAGCCTCTTTCAGCTGGGTGTCCCCTTTCCTGCAGACCGCGCCGTTGACCGTGACGCGGCCTTTCGCCAGCAGTGCCTTCGCCTCGCTCCGGGTGCATTGGGCCGTCTCGGCTAAATATTTATCGAGTCGCATGAAAACTCCTTCTGTGTGCAGAAAAGAGGCCGTTGCCTGCGGCAACAGCCTCTTTTCCTGTAAAATCACGTTTAGACGCTCAGGTTTGCGTGCTGTTCCACAGCATCCGGGTTGGCGTCAAAGATGGGCTTGAGGATGTGAGCGATGAACTCCTCCACCTGCTGGGGAGCACGGCCCACAAAGTTCTCCGGCACAAGGCCCGCCACGATCTCCTCCTTGGTCAGACCAAAGGCCGGGTCGGCGGCGATGCGGTCCACCATGTCGTTGGGCAGACCCTCTTCCTTGACCTGCTTGCCGGCGGCGATGGCGTGCTGGCGCAGACGCTCGTGGAGCTCCTGACGGTTGCCGCCCTTCTCCACGGCCTGCATCATGATGTTCTCGCTGGCCATGAAGGGCAGCTCGGCCATCAGGCGGCTGCGCACGACCTTCGGGTAGACTACGATGCCGTCGGTGACGTTGAGCATGATGTTCAGGATGGCGTCGGCGGCGAGGAAGCCCTCAGCCATGGCAACGCGCTTGTTGGCGCTGTCGTCCAGCGTGCGCTCGAACCACTGCGTGCCGGTAGTGAAGCTGGGGTTGAGCACATCCACCATCAGGTAGCGGCTCAAAGCGCAGATGCGCTCGCAGCGCATGGGGTTGCGCTTGTAAGGCATGGCGGAGGAACCGATCTGGTTCTTCTCAAACGGCTCTTCCATCTCCTTGAAGTTGGCCAGCAGGCGCAGATCGGTGGCGAACTTCATGCAGCTCTGGCCGATGCCGGCCAGTGCGTTGAGGATGAAGGCGTCCACCTTGCGGCTGTAGGTCTGGCCGGACACCGGGATGACGGCCTCGCTGTCGAAGCCCATCTCCTCGGCGATGGAAGCATCCACGGCGCGGATCTTATCGGCGTCGCCCTTGAACAGCTCCATAAAGGAAGCCTGGGTGCCGGTGGTACCCTTGACGCCGCGCAGCTGCAGAGTTGCCAGACGGTGGTCGATCTCGCTGAGGTCCATCACCAGCTCGTTGGCCCACAGGGTAGCGCGCTTGCCCACGGTGGTGGGCTGGGCAGGCTGGCAGTGGGTGTAGGCCATGCAGGGCATATTCTTATACTCCTCGGCGAACTTTGCCAGCTTTGCCAGCACGCCGATGAGCTTCTTGCGCACCAGCTCGAGGCCCTGACGCATCACGATGATGTCGGTGTTGTCGCCGACATAGCAGCTGGTGGCACCCAGATGGATGATGCCTGCCGCCTTGGGACACTGCTGACCGTAGGCGTAGACATGGCTCATGACGTCGTGGCGCACCAGCTTCTCCCGCTCGATGGCGACTTCATAGTTGATGTCGTCCACATGAGCTTCCAGCTCGGCCACCATCTCGGGGGTGATATTGGTCAGGCCCTGCTTCATCTCGGCCCGGGCCAGCGCCACCCACAGGCGGCGCCAGGTGCGGAACTTGTTGTCGTCCGAGAAGATGTACTGCATCTCATCGGAGGCATAACGGGTGGAAAAAGGGCTGATATAACGGTCATGCTGAGACATTGGTTGTTTCCTCCTTGTAGCCCTCTCAGTCTGCCTCCGGCAGCCAGCTCCCCCAAAGGGGGAGCCATTGGCAAACCGGGTAACTCTGCGCTGTCCGCCGGAAGTGTACTGGCACATCAAAGGGCGGGCCTCGCTGCAGAGGGCAGAAGCTTCTCAGCAGGGCATTTTGTCAAGCTGCTGTGAATCTGTACAGCAGGGCACTATCGTTTCCGAAACAGAAAACTTTATTCATCCTGCTCAGACCTGACCGACACGCCAGTGGCTCCCCCTCTGGGGGAGCTGACGCGTAAGCGTCTGAGAGGGCTATTATACCATCAAATCTTGAAATAGTCCACGCCGCCCTCAAAAATAGGCTGATACTTGTCGCCGGTGACGTTCTTGTACAGGTACTCGCCGCTGCGCTCCGAATGGCCCATCTTGCCGAAGACACGGCCATCCGGGCTGGTGATGCCCTCGATGGCGAGGACGGAGCCGTTGGGGTTGTACTTCATGTCCATGCTGGGGCTGCCGTCCTGATCGACGTACTGGGTCGCGATCTGGCCGTTGGCGATGAGGGTGTCCAGCACGCTCTGAGGTGCCACGAAGCGGCCCTCACCGTGGCTGATGGCCACGGTGTGCTGGTCGCCCACGCTGCACTTGGACAGCCAGGGGCTGCCGGTGGAGGCGATACGGGTGCGCACCAGCATACTCTGGTGGCGGCCGATGGTGTTGAAGGTCAGGGTCGGGTCACAGGCCGTGATGGGGCGGATGTCGCCGTAAGCGGCCAGACCCAGCTTGATGAGGGCCTGGAAGCCGTTGCAGATGCCCAGCATCAGACCGTCACGGTGCTGCAGCAGGTCACGGACCGCCTCGGTGACCGCAGGATTGCGGAAGAAGGAGGCGATGAACTTTGCGCTGCCGTCCGGCTCGTCGCCGCCGGAGAAGCCGCCGGGCAGCATGACGATCTGGCTCTCGTTGATGGCCTTGACCAGTGCCTCGCAGCTGGCGGTGACGTCAGCGGGGGTCAGGTTGCGGATGACCAGCACCTCGGGGTCTGCACCGGCGCGGGCAAAGGCGTGGGCGGTGTCGTACTCGCAGTTGGTGCCCGGGAAGACCGGGATGATGACCTTCGGCTTTGCCACGCCGATCTTGGGTGCAGCGGGGGCGGTCAGGCTGCCGTCGATCTTCTCGACGGCGGGACCGGCCTTGCGGTAGGGATAGACGGGCTCGAGCTTGCTCTCCCAGATCTCCTGCAGCTGAGCCATATCCAGCTTGTCGCCGCAGCACTCGAAGGTGTAGTCTGCGGTGGTCTCGCCCAGCAGCTCACCGGCCGGGGCGTCAGAGACCATCTCCAGCACGATGGAGCCGTACATGGGCTTAAACATATCGTGGGTGGTCATGTTGTTCATCATCTTGAAGCCGATGCGGTTGCCCAGACCCATCTTGAAGAGGGCCTCAGCCAGACCGCCATAGCCCACAGAGGAAGCAGCGGCCACCATGCCATCTTCCATCATCTGCTCAACTTTCTTGTAGTTGGCCTTCAGGGAGAAGAAGTTGGGACAGCCGGTCTCGGGGTCCAGGATGGGCCGGATGAGGACGACGGTGCTCTCCGGCTTCTTGAACTCGGTGGAGACGACGCGGCCGGCCTTGCCGATGGCGGTAGCGAAGGACACCAGCGTAGGAGGCACATCCAGCTGCTCGAAGGAGCCGGACATGCTGTCCTTACCGCCGATGGAGGCGATGCCGAGGCCGATCTGTGCATCCAGTGCGCCCAGCAGAGCGGCCAGCGGCTTGCCCCAGCGCTCCGGGGAAGTGCCAAGGCGCTCGAAGTACTCCTGGAAGGTCAGGTAGGCGTCCTCATAGCGGAAGCCGGAGGCCACCAGCTTGGTCACACTCTCGACGACGGCCATCCGTGCGCCCACATACTGGTTGGCGCTCATGAGGTAGGGGTTGTAGCCCCATGCCATGCCGGAGCAGGTGTTGGTCTCGCCGTCCACGGGCAGCTTTGCGACCATGGCGTTCTGGGGGGTCAGCTGGCATGCGCCGCCGAAGGGCATCAGCACGGTGGCCGCGCCGATGGTGGAGTCGAATCGCTCAGAAAGGCCCTTCTTGCTGCAGACGTTCAAATCGCCCACCATGTTCTTCATCTTCTGCTCGAAGGTCACGCCGGCCCACTGGGGCTGCCAGACAGTCCCCTTCTCGATGTGGACATTCTGGTGCTTCTCAGCGCCGTTGGAGTTCAGGAACTCGCGGCTGATGTTGACGATGGACTTGCCGTTCCACACCATGTTCAGGCGCTTTTCCTCGGTGACCTTTGCCACGGGGGTGGCCTCAAGGTTCTCCTCGGTGGCGATGGCGATGAACTTGTCCACGTCCTCAGGGGCCAGAGCCACGGCCATACGCTCCTGGCTCTCGCTGATGGCCAGCTCGGTGCCGTCGAGGCCGTCATACTTCTTGGTGACCTTGTTCAGGTCGATATACAGGCCGTCGGCCAGCTCGCCGATGGCGACAGAGACGCCGCCGGCACCGAAGTCGTTGCAGCGCTTGATCATCTTGCAGGCGTCCTCGCGGCGGAACAGACGCTGCAGCTTGCGCTCGATGGGGGCGTTGCCCTTCTGGACCTCAGCACCGCAGTGCTCGAGGCTGTCCAGCTTGTGGGCCTTGGAGGAACCGGTGGCACCGCCGATGCCGTCGCGGCCGGTGCGGCCGCCCAGCAGAACGATGACGTCGCCGGGAGCGGGGCATTCGCGGCGGACGTGGGAAGCGGGCGTTGCGCCCACAACAGCGCCGATCTCCATCCGCTTTGCCACATAGCCGGGGTGATAGATCTCATCCACCTGACCGGTGGCAAGGCCGATCTGGTTTCCGTAGGAGGAATAACCGGCGGCAGCGGTGGTCACCAGCTTGCGCTGGGGCAGCTTGCCGGGCAGAGTCTCACTGACGGGCTTGAGGGGGTCGCCTGCGCCGGTGACGCGCATAGCCTGATAGACGTAGCTGCGGCCGGACAGCGGGTCACGGATCGCGCCGCCGATGCAGGTGGCAGCGCCGCCGAAAGGCTCGATCTCCGTCGGGTGGTTGTGGGTCTCGTTCTTGAAGAGGAACAGCCAGTCCTCATCCTTGCCGTTGACGTCGCACTTGATCTTCACGGTGCAGGCGTTGATCTCCTCAGACTCGTCGAGGTTCTTCAGGATGCCCTGCTTTTTCAGTTCCTTGGCACCGATGGTAGCCAGGTCCATCATGCAGCGGGGCTTGTTCTCCCGGCCCAGATCGGCACGCATGGCCATGTAGCGGTCGAAGGCCTCCTGCACCACGGCATCGTCGATCTGGACGTCATCCAGAATGGTTCCGAAGGTGGTGTGGCGGCAGTGGTCCGACCAGTAGGTGTCGATCATCTTGATCTCGGTGATGGTCGGGTCGCGCTTCTCCGAGCGGAAATACTCCTGGCAGAACTTGATGTCGCCCAGGTCCATGGCGAGGCCCTTCTCGTCGATGAACTTTTTCAGACCCGCCTCATCCAGCTCGTTGAAGCCGTCCAGCACCTCCACTTCGGTGGGGATGGGATACTCCATCTTCAGGGTAGCCCTGGTGTCCAGCGAAGCCTCGCGGGCCTCCACCGGGTTGATGACGTATTTCTTGATCTCAGCCACCTGCTCATCGGTCAGGGTGCCTTCCAGCAGGTAGACGCGGGCAGAGCGCACCAGCGGGCGGTCGCCCTGGCTGATGAGCTGGATGCACTCGGCGGCAGAGTCGGCGCGCTGGTCGAACTGGCCGGGCAGATACTCCACGGCGAAAGACACGCCGTCGGAGACGGGCAGCTCTGCATAGGTGTTATCCACCGGCGGCTCACTGAACACGGTGGGGACGCACTGCTCAAACAGAGCCTCGTCGATGCCCTCCACGTCGTAGCGGTTGAGCAGACGCAGACCGTTCAGCTCCTTGATGCCCAGCAGAGAGACGAGCTCATTGCGCAGGCTCTGGGCCTCGCCGTCGAAGCCGGGTTTCTTTTCAACATAGATACGATATACCATTGGGAAATCCCCCTTGTTGTCAGCCCTCTCAGTCACCTTCGGTGACAGCTCCCCCAAAGGGGGAGCCACTGGCGTGTCGGTCAGGCCGCACAGCCTGAGAGGAGTTTTATTTTACCAGAAACAGAAGTGCTCCGCTGTCCAGATTCACGACATCTTAACAAGTATTATTGTTCAGAAGCCGCTTTTCTTGACAACAGCGCACTGTATTTTGCGGCATATATGCTTTCAGCAGTCAGCTCAGAGCTTCCCGGCCTGCCAAAGCCTCTCCCCTTGGGAGAGGTGGCATTGCGAAGCAATGACGGAGAGGGCAGGCCCGGTGCGGCAAAGCCGCCGCACAGCGATAAGCAGGCCCTTCGTCAGAGCGATGCTATCGCCATGCCTGCGCATCTTTGTCAGCATCCTTGCCCTCTCAGTCACCTTCGGTGACAGCTCTCCCAAAGGGAGAGCCTTCAGAGCTTCATTTACTGCTTCTCTGCCAGCGCTTTCAGCGCCCGCATCCCGATGTCGGTGCGCTTGTGCAGCTTGTCGAAGTGGATGTGCTCCGCCGCCTCGTAGGCGATGGAGATGGCGCGGGGCAGGCCGGGTGCGGTGGCCGTCACACCCAGCACACGGCCACCGTTGGTGACGAGCTGGCCGTCCTCGGTGATGGCCGTGCCGGAGTGGTAGACCGTGACGTCCGGCTCATCGGGCAGCTGGCCATCCACCAGACCGGTGATGGGCTTGCCCTTCTCGTAGGCCACCGGGTAGCCGCCGGAAGCGAGGATGACGCAGGCAGCAGCGCCGTCGGAGAACCTGACCTCGGTGTCGGCCAGCGTTCCCTCGGTGCAGGCGGTCATGACCTTGAGCAGGTCGCTTTCCAGCAGGGGCAGCACCACCTGGGTCTCAGGGTCGCCGAAGCGGCAGTTGTACTCGATGACCTTCGGGCCGTCCGGGGTGAGCATCAGGCCGAAGTAGAGGCAGCCCTTGAAGGGGCAGCCCTCAGCGTTCATGGCCTTGATGGTGGGCAGGAAAATTTTCTCCATGCACTCGGCAGCGATGGCCGGAGTGTAATAGGGGTTCGGCGCGACGGTACCCATGCCGCCGGTGTTCAGGCCGGTGTCGTGGTCGTTGGCGCGCTTGTGGTCCATGGAGGACACCATGGGCTTGACCACCTTGCCGTCGGTGAAGCTCAGCACACTGACCTCAGGGCCGGTGAGGAACTCTTCCACCACGACGTGGTTGCCGGAAGCGCCGAACTTTTTGTCCAGCATGATCTCCTTAACGCCCTCGGCGGCCTGCTCTTCGTTCTCGCAGATGAGCACGCCCTTGCCCAGCGCAAGGCCGTCGGCCTTGATGACCACCGGGTATTTGCCCTCAGCCTTGATATACTCCATGACCTTGGCGGGGTCGTCGAAGGTCTCATACTTTGCGGTGGGGATGCCGTACTTCTTCATGAGGTCTTTCGAAAAGACCTTGGATGCCTCGATGCGGGCAGCGGCCTTGTCCGGGCCGAAAGCCGGGATGCCGACTGCCGCCAGCGCATCCACCATGCCCAGTGCCAGCGGGTCGTCCTGAGCCACCACGACGTAGTCGAACTTTTCCGTCTCCGCAAAGCCGACCATCGTTTCCACATCGGTGGCCTTGATGTTGACGCAGTGGGCGTCATAGCCGATGCCGCCGTTGCCGGGCGCACACCAGACTTCGCCGCAGTCGGGGCTCTTCTTCAATGCCTTGATGATGGCGTGCTCGCGTCCGCCGCCGCCAACGACTAAAATTTTCTTGCTCATTTTCACGCACCTCATAACTCAACCTCTCCGTCACGGCTGACGCCGTGCCACCTCCCCTAACGAGGGGAGGCTTTGGCATTTCGGAAAGCTTTATCTCTTCGCCAGAGGCTCCCCTCGCTAGGGGAGCTGTCGAGCAAAGCGAGACTGAGAGGTTTTCTTTTTAGTGATGGAACAGCCGGATGCCGCAGAATGCCATTGCGATGCCGTACTTGTTGCAGGTGTCGATGACCTGCTGGTCGCGGATGGAGCCGCCGGGCTGGACGATGGCCGTCACGCCGGAACGGCGTGCGCGCTCGATGTTGTCGCCGAAGGGGAAGAATGCATCCGAGCCAAGGCAGACGCCGGTGACATGGCTCAGGTACTCTTTCTTTTCCTCAGCGGTCAGCGGCTCGGGCTGACGGGTGAAGGTCTCGGCCCAGACGTCGTCGCCGATGACGTCCTCGGGGGTGTCGCCGATGTAAACATCAATGGCGTTGTCGCGGTTGGGCTTTGCCACATCGTCACGGAAGGGCAGGTTGAGTACCTTGTCCATGTGGCGCAGCTGCCAGTTGTCGGCCTTCTGGCCTGCCAGACGGGTGCAGTGGATGCGGCTCTGCTGGCCGGCGCCCACGCCGATGGTCTGGCCGCCTGCGGTGTAGCAGACGCTGTTGGACTGGGTGTATTTCAGGGTGATGAGGGCAATGATGAGGTCGCGCTTCTGCTCCTCGGTCACAGTCTTGTTCTCAGTGACCCAGTTGGTCAGCATGGTGTCGGCGTTGATGGCCAGCTCGTTGCGGCCCTGCTCGAAGGTGATGCCGTAGACCTGCTTGTGCTCCACGGGGTTCGGCTTATAGGCCGGGTCGATGGCGACCACATTGTAATTGCCCTTCTTCTTGCCGGCGAGGATGGTCAGTGCCTCCGGCTCATAGCCCGGGGCGATGATGCCGTCAGACACTTCGTGCTGGATGAGCTTTGCAGTCGGCACATCGCAGACGTCGGAGAGGGCGATCCAGTCGCCGAAGGAGGACATCCGGTCCGCACCGCGGGCGCGGGCATAAGCGCAGGCCAGCGGCGAAAGCTCCATGTCCGGGGCGATGTGGTACATCTTCCGCTCCACCTCGCTCAGGGGCAGGCCCAGGGCGGCACCCGCCGGGGAGACGTGCTTGAAGGAGGCGGCAGCGGGCAGGCCGCAGGCCTCCTTCAGCTCCTTCACCAGCTGGATGGAGTTCAGGGCATCCAGAAAATTGATGTAGCCGGGCTTGCCGTTCAGGACGGTGACGGGCAGGTCAGAGCCATCCTCCATATAGATGCGGCTGGGCTTCTGGTTGGGGTTGCAGCCGTACTTCAGTGCGAGTTCATTCATTGGTGCATCCTCCTTGTGTCTTAGGTTATTCTTCCTCGGCGTCGAGCTTTTTGAGCAGTTCCAGCTCTTCGGGCAGCAGCTCCGGCTCCTCGGGATCGTCGAGGTCGCTGCACACAGCGTCGTATTTGTTGAAGATCATGTCGCCGCTCTCGCCGGTCTCCAGGTCGATGACCCGGGCGAAGAGGCTGACTTTGTTGTCGGGGTTCAGGTTCTGCCACAGGCCGTGGGCGAAATCGCCGATGGTGCGGGGGCAGGCGAAGCGGAGCGGCTCTCCCTCAAAGCTGGGGATGGGATTGCCGTTGTGCTTGTAGGTGCTGATGAAGTGGCCTTCACCGGCCACAGGCTGGGGGTAGTCGAAGAAATAGCGCTGGACGCTCTCGCCATTGCCGTCGGCAGACTTGAGGATGCTCATCTGGTAGCTGCCGTCTGCGTACACCACAGCGGAGATGCGGGGGGTGTAGTTGGGCTCGTCCGGCTCAAAGGTGCGGGTGCGCAGGGCGTCGGCGAAGCTCTTGCCCCGGCTCATCTCGTCAAAGATGGTGTCGGTCTGGTCGCCGTTGGTGACGATATGGGTCTTGCCGAGGGTCAGCACGGGGTTATAGATGATGAGGCTGGGGTCCTCGAGCTTGGCCGGGTCGGCAGCCATGGTGCAGATGCCGCCGCGCTCCGGCACCGGGTCGAAGACGCGGTTGCGGCTGTTCTCGCTGCGGCCCATGATGAAATAGCCGATGAACATCTGACGGCCATCCGGGGCCTTTGCCACGGCGATGCCGCGGCCGGGGTACTCGTTCGCGGCCAGATATTCGTTCAGGTTGATTTTTTCCATGTCAAATTCTCCTATTACGGAACTCCCCCAGTCGCCTGCGGCGACAGCCCCCTCGGAGAGGGAGCCTCAAGTCTCCCTCCTTGAGGGAGGTGGCACGCCGTCAGGCGTGACGGAAGGAGTTTTTACTTTATCTCTCCGCTGCAAACCATTGCCACAGCCTTCGGCAGCAGCTTCCATTCAGCCTGCTCCATCACACGCTTCTGCAGCACCTCAGGGGTGTCGCCGGGCAGGATGTCCACGGCCTTCTGCAGCAGGATAGGCCCGCCGTCGCACTCCTCATTGACGAAGTGGACGGTAGCGCCCGTCACCTTGCAGCCCCGGGCCAGCGCGGCCTCGTGGGGGCGCAGGCCGTACATTCCCGGCCCGCAGAAGGACGGGATGAGGGCGGGGTGGATATTCAGGATGCGGCGGGGATAGGCCGCGATGACGCTGGGCCCCAGCACCGACAGAAAGCCTGCCAGGACCACAAGGTCAATGTTATGTTCTTTCAGCGTTTTCAGCAGTGCGGCGTCAAAATCCTCACTGGAAGCGTAATCCTTCCGGCGGACCACCACACCCTCGACGCCCGCATTGGCGGCGCGTTCCAGCGCGTAGACGCCGGGTTTGGAGGCCACGACAAGCCTGATCCTGCCGTTGGGGTTCTCGCCCCGGGCCTCGCTGTCCAGCAGCGCCTGCAAATTGGTGCCGCCGCCGGACACTAACACTGCAATGTTCAGCACAGCTCGACACCCTCACCTTCTGCGATGACGCCCAGACGGTAAGCTTCCGGCTCGCCGTTGGCATGGAGGATCTCCAGTGCCTTGTCGGCCTGCTCAGCGGGGACGGTCAGCACCATGCCGACGCCCATATTGAAGGTGTTGAACATATCGTGCTCAGAGATGCTGCCGGTCTTCTGCATCAGGTGGAAGAGGGCCGGGGTGCGGACGTCCTCCTTCTTGATGCGGGCGCAGCAGCCCTTCTTCAGGCTGCGGGGGATATTCTCGTAGAAGCCGCCGCCGGTGATGTGAGAGATGCCCTTGACATCCACTTCTTCCAGCACTTTCAGCACCGGCTTGACGTAGATCTTGGTGGGGGCCAGCAGGGCCTCGCCGAGGGTCTTGCCGCCCAGCTCTGCGGGGGCCGTCTTCAGGACGGCGGGATCGCTGTCGATGTCAAAAATTTTGCGCACCAGCGAAAAACCGTTGGAGTGGACGCCGGTGGAGGGCAGGGCGATGATGACATCGCCGGGCTTCATGGTCTCGTTATTGAGGATCTTTTCCTTGTCCACAACGCCCACGGTGAAGCCGGCCAGATCGTACTCGTCCTCCGGCATCATGCCCGGGTGCTCAGCGGTCTCGCCGCCCACCAGAGAGCAGTCGGATTGGACGCAGCCCTCGGACACGCCCTTGACGATCTCGGCGATCTTCTCGGGGATGTTGCGGCCGCAGGCGATGTAGTCGAGGAAGACCAGCGGCTTTGCACCGGCGCAGATGACGTCGTTGACGCACATCGCCACGCAGTCGATGCCGATGGTGTCATGCTTGTCCATGATCATGGCGATCTTCAGCTTGGTGCCGACGCCGTCGGTGCCGGAAATGAGGACGGGGTGCTTGTAACCGGTGCAGTCCAGCTCAAACAGGCCGCCGAAGCCGCCCAGACCACCGATGCAGTGCTCGTTCATGGTGCGGGCCACATACTGCTTCATGAGTTCGACCGAACGATAGCCGGCGGTGATGTCCACACCTGCGGCTGCATAGCTTTCCGAATAGCTCTTTTCCATTGTTACTCTCCTAACTTTTTCTCGTCCTTGGGACGGTCATTCAGGTGGCGTTCATGAATATCGGTGGAAAGCACCTCTTCCGGCTTCACAGCGTATTTGCCGGTGAAGCAGGCGGTGCAGAAGCCGCAGTTGGCGTTCTGGGCCAGCTGGACAACGTGCTCCGTGGAGAGGTAGCCCAGCGTGTCGGCGCCAATGATCTCGTTGATCTGGTCCACCGTGCGGCCGGTAGCGACCAGAAGCTTCTGGTCGGGGATGTCGGTGCCAAAGTAGCAGGGATATTTGAAGGGGGGTGCCGAAACGCGGAAGTGGACTTCCTTTGCTCCGGCGTCCCGCAGCAGCTTGATGATGCGGGCAGAGGTGGTGCCGCGCACGATGGAGTCATCCACCAGCACGACCCGCTTGCCCTTGACGGTGCTGGTCACGACGTTCAGCTTGATGCGGACGCTGTTCTCGCGCTGCTTCTGGCTGCCCTGGATGAAGGTGCGGCCGATGTACTTATTTTTAATAAAGCCGATGCCGTAGGGGATGCCGCTCTCCTGAGAGTAGCCAAGGGCGGCGTCGAGGCCGGAGTCCGGCACACCGATGACCACATCGGCCTCCACGGGGTGCTCCTGTGCCAAGAAGCGGCCCGCCTGCTTGCGGGCCTCATGCACCGAGCTGCCCTCGATGATGCTGTCGGGGCGGGCGAAGTAGATGAACTCGAAGACGCACATCTGGCGGTCGGGACGGCCGCAGTGGTCTTTGATGGAGCGCAGCTCACCGGTCTTGGTGTCGGTGATGACGATCTCGCCGGGCTCCACGTCCCGCAGCAGGGTCGCACCCACGGCATCCAGCGCGCAGCTCTCACTGGCAAAGACGTAGCCGCCGCCCGGCAGGGTGCCGATGCAGAGAGGCCGGTAGCCCCGGGGGTCACGGGCGGCAATGAGTTTGGTGGCCGACATGACCACGAGGCTGTAAGCACCTTCGAGGACGTCCATCGTCTTGCTGATGGCGATCTCGATGCTGCCCATCCGCAGGCGGTTGCGGGTGACGAGGTAGCAGATGACCTCGGTATCGGAGGAACCATGGAAGATGGCACCCTCGTTTTCCAGCTGGCGGCGCAGCTCCAGAGCGTTGGTCAGATTGCCGTTGTGGCAGAGGGCCATGGTACCCCGGCCATGGCGGACGATCATGGGCTGGGCGTTGGCCCGGACGCGGCTGCCGGAGGTGGCGTAGCGGACATGGCCGGTGGCCATATGGGCCGTGGGCTTTGCCAGCGAGCCCAGCACCGCCGGGGTGAACACTTCGTTGACAAGGCCGAGGTCCCGGTGGCCGTTGATGACACCGTCGTCGTTCACGGCGATGCCGCAGCTCTCCTGTCCGCGATGCTGCAGCGCGTACAGGGCCGAGTAGGCGGCAGCGGCCACATCCTCGGTGCCGGCACGGTCATAGATACCGAAAACGCCGCACTCTTCATGAAGCGGGTATGCAAAATCAGACATTACAGTTCCTCGATCTCTTTCTGCAGTTTTTCTTCCTTGGCGGCGATCTGCCGGGCCATGGCGACGCGCTCCACATCCAGCTTCGCAGCCAGTGCCTCATCGCCGAGGGCCAGGATCTCAGCAGCCAGCCAGGCGGCGTTCTTTGCGCCGTTCAGGGCCACTGTGGCCACCGGGATGCCGCTGGGCATCTGGACGGTGGCCAGCAGAGCGTCCAGGCCGTCCATCGCGCCGCCCTTCATCGGGATGCCGATGACCGGCAGGGTGGTGTTTGCGGCAAAAGCGCCTGCCAGATGGGCCGCCATGCCTGCTGCGCAGAGGATGACGCCGAAGCCGTTGGCTCTGGCATTCTTTGCAAACTCCGCTGCCTCGGCAGGGGTGCGGTGGGCCGACAGGATATGTGCCTCAAAGGGGATGTCCAGCGCCTTGAGCTGGGCGCAGGCACCTTTCACCACCGGCCAGTCGCTGTCCGAACCCATAATGACTGCCACTTTACGAATCATCTGTATCCAACCTTTCTTTCTCTATCTCCCGCGACGAAAAACAAAAAAGGCTGTGATGCACTTACACCACGGCCTTTTATTTCATTCTGGACAGACTGGACCCGCAGCAGGTTACACGGAGCCCCTGATGCATTCCCGTACCGGGACGGCACATGGTACCCAGCAGCTCATTTCGCATTCTGCTCATCCTCCGCAAACCTCGTTGTCCACGCTGTTCTTCTCCGGCTGAAAAAGAGTTCATGCGCTCTTCCGTCCGCCGTCTGACTACAGTATACGGCAAAAAAACGCCTTTGCAAAGAGCGTTCGGACAAATTTTCCCTTGTGTTCCCTGCTGTCAAAAAACTTTCAAAAATTTTGTGCAGTTTCGACACTGTTTTTCTTTTTAAGTACGACTTATCAGAAAATCTTTTTATAATAAATATCCTCTTAAAGGCTCTCCCCTTGGGAGAGCTGGCGCGAAGCGCCTGAGAGGGCAGAGATGCCAAAGACAAAGCCTCTGCACAGCGCTAATATCTCTCTGACCAAAAGTCTGCTTATCGCTGCGCGGTGGGTTTATCGTACCAGGCTTTCAGAAGATGATCTTTGCCGTAGTTGCCCGTGCGGCCTTGATGAGGTCAGCCGGCACACAGCAGACCTGCGTACCGATGCGCCCGCCGGAAACGTAGACCTTCGGCTGGCTCAGCACGCTCTCATCGAAGACGGTGGTGTACTGCTTTTTCATGCCCACCGGGCTGCAGCCGCCCCGGACATAGCCGGTGACTTTGTTGATGTCAGCGACGTGTATCATCGCCACGCTCTTTTCGCCCACGCTGCGGGCGGCGGCTTTCAGATCCAGCTCTGCCGCCACCGGGATGACGAAGACGAAGTAGTTCTTGCTGTTTCCCTGCGTCACCAGCGTCTTGTAGACGCAGGCAGGGTCTTCGCCGATGCTGGCGGCGACAGTCACGCCGTCCACGGCCACACCCTCTTCGTGGGGATATTCATGCGCGGTGTAGGCCACTTTGGCCCGCTCCAGAATGCGCATGGCGTTGGTTTTTGCTTCTTTGCCCATATGTAAGACCTCTATAATTGTTAGGATGGCCCTCTCAGTCTCGCATTCGCTCGACAGCTCCCCCTTTGGGGGAGCTGGACGCGAAGCGGTCTGAGAGGGCTACTTTATTCTACCACTTTCTCTCCCAAAATTCAAAAAATTTCGGAAAGGCTATTGACTTCATGAAACTGAAGTGCTATGCTATGTCCATGCTCAATCACTTCACGATACTGAAGTTTGCAATACGGAAACATCAACGGCAAGGCGGCCTCATCTCCCCTGCCGTACCAGAACAGGAAAAGGAGAACCCGCCATGATCATCGTACTCAAACAGGACGCCCCCAAAGAGAAAGTCCATGAATTCTGCACCGAGCTGGAAGGCATGGGCCTGCAGATCAACGACTCCAAAGGCAGCGACACCCACATCCTCGGCCTCATCGGCGACACCAAGGCCATCGCGGAGAGCTGGGTGCTGGCAAACCCGGTGGTCGAGACCTGCCGCCGCGTGTCGGAGCCCTACAAGAAGGCCAACCGCAAGTTCCACCCGGATGACAGCGTCATCGACGTGGAGGGCGTGAAGATCGGCGGCGGCAGCTTTGCCGTCATCGCCGGCCCCTGCAGCATCGAGAGCGAGGAGCAGATCACCTACTGCGCCCAGCGCGTCAAGGCAGCCGGTGCTTCCCTGCTGCGGGGCGGTGCGTTCAAGCCCCGCACTTCCCCCTACTCCTTCCAGGGGATGCGCAGCGAGGGTCTCGACCTGCTCAAGCTGGCCCGCCGTGCCACCGGCTCCCCCATCGTCACCGAGATCATGAACACCGAACATCTGCCCCTCTTCGAGAACGTAGACCTCATCCAGGTGGGTGCCCGCAATATGCAGAACTTCGAACTGCTCAAGGCTGTAGGCCGTCAGAAAAAACCTGTCCTGCTCAAGCGCGGCCTCGCCAACACCCTTGAGGAGTTCGTCATGAGCGCCGAGTACATCATGGCCGAGGGCAATGAGAACGTCATCCTCTGCGAGCGCGGCATCCGCACCTTTGAGACCAGTATGCGCAACACCCTCGACCTCGCCGGCGTGGTCATGCTTCATAAGATGACCCACCTGCCCGTCATCGTAGACCCCAGCCACGCCTGCGGCCACGCATGGATGGTGCCTCAGCTGGCCAAGGCCGCTGTCGCCGCCGGTGCCGACGGCCTGATGATCGAAGTCCACAACGACCCCGCCAAGGCCAAGTGCGACGGCGCACAGAGCCTGACCCCCGACCAGTTCGACGAGCTGATGGGCTTCATCCGTAAGGAAGTGGAGTTCTTCGGCAAGAAGATGAACTAAGTTACGCTTTCAGCGTTGACAATCCACGCTGAAACGATTATACTACAAATAAAGAAGGCACTGTCCAGCAAATGGTCAGCGCTCTTCCGGCATTAAGTCAAAAAGAATGACCGCTTGCTTTCTGAGGGCAGAGGCGGTCATTTCTTTTTGTTGTTAAAAATGGTCCAGCTGATCTCAAAGGTAATGTAGATTGCCCCGCCGAGAAGCGTGAGCAACAATACGACCTGTTCAAACGTCATGGAACATCCCCCCTTTCGCTCTCGCGTCAGGGGAAGCAAAAAGATATTCGTCTCCACTGGCGCTTCGCCGGAGGAGCGTGACCACCTGCATTTGCAGACAGTGCCTGCCGCCATTTCTGACGGCAGTTTCAGAATATCACAACTTTTGACAAAATACAATAGCGTCTTTCTTGTTCGACTGCTGCCCGCTTTGCAAAAAGGGTCGGCAGTCGTTTTCTTTTCCTGTTATCTGTGCTATACTATAGTGTATTTACAAAAAACTTCACTCTGAAAGAAAGAGGTTCACACTATGAAAGCACATATCGCACGCAACCAGAACGCCGGCGTCCCGCTGGCGCTGGGCTGGAACCTGTCCGCCGCCGACCGGGGCATCCTCGAGGGGATGGCTCCCGCCTTCGGCATGAAGCTGCTTCCCGTCTCCCCTGCCGATGCAGGCAAGACCGTCGCCCAGCTGCTGGGCGAGGTGGAGATGAAAGCCTCCCGCACCCTCGTGCTGGAACCGGGCGCTTACCCTCCCGCACTGGTGCTGGCAAACTTCAAGGAAAAGGATCTCGACACCCTGCTGGACCTCATGAAGCAGGCACAGGTGAACATCCCCCTCAAGGCCGTGGTCACCCCGTCCAACAAGAACTGGGTCTTCGGCGACCTGCTGGCCCACCTGTCGGAAGAGCATGCCACCTTCACCGCTGCGGCAAAGGAGCAGGCATGAGCATCAAGCGTTTGGTTTCCGCTCTGCTGACCGGGGCGCTCTGCCTCGGCGTCCTCACCGCCTGCGGCTCGCCCCAGAAGCCTGCCTCTTCGGGCGTGAGCGCCGACGCCCAGCGGTACAGCACCATCTTCTATGATGCCTTCGACACTGTCACGCAGGTCATCGCCTACTGCGACAGCGAGGAGGAGTTCTCCCGCCAGATGGACGCCCTCCACGCCGACTTGCTGGAATACCACCGTCTCTACGACATCTACAACGATTATGACGGCGTGGTGAATGTCAAGACCATCAACGACAACGCCGGCGTCGCACCCGTTCAGGTGGATGATAAGATCCTCGGGATGCTGGAGCTGGCCCGGCAGATGTACGACACCACAAACGGCAAGCTGAACATCGCCATGGGCAGCGTTCTCCGCATCTGGCACGACTACCGCGAGGCCGCCGAAGCCAACACGAACGAGGCGGACAACAAGCTGCCCGAACAGGAGGCGCTGGATGCCGCCGCCCAGCACTGCGACATCTCCAACCTCGTCATCGACGAAAACGCCAGGACCGTCTATCTCTCCGACCCGGAGATGTCCCTCGATGTGGGCAGCGTGGGCAAGGGCTACGCCGTGGAGATGGCGGCACAGGCCGCTGAGGCCCGGGGCCTGAAGAGCGCCCTCATCAGCGTGGGCGGCAACCTCCGCGCCATCGGCACGAAGCCCGACGGCTCCCAGTGGTCGGGCGGCGTGGAGAACCCGTGGAACGCCTCGGACGTCTACACCGCCAGCTCTTCCTACGTCTCCGGTGTCAACATGAGCGATATGGCCCTCGTCACCAGCGGCAACTACCAGCGCTACTACGTCGTGGACGGTGTGCGCTACCACCACCTCATCGACCCGGATACCCTCTGGCCCGCCCGTTATTTCGACAGCGTGAGCGTCCTCTCCCCCGACTCCGGCGCAGCCGACTGCCTCACCACCGGCCTGTTCTGTATGTCCCTTGAGGATGGCCAGAAGCTCATCGAATCCCTCGACGGCGTGGAGGCCCTCTGGTGTACCCCGGACGGCGAAGTCATCCAGTCCAGCGGCTGGGCCGACCACGAGAAAAAGTAACAGAAAGCGAAAGTCCCCTCTTCGTCACGGTTCTTGCTCCAATGACGAAGAGGGGACTTTTATATACTACATATCAAGAATATCTCCGCGCGTTCACTTTTCCATACAGGCATACCTTGCCATTAGGACAGCCCCGCCGGTCACGAGTGCGACGACAAGCTCCACCACCCAGACAGATGCCACTGCGCTGAGCAGAACGGACAGCGAGTCGATGACAAAGTGGAACAGGTAGGCCCGCACCAGCTCCATGGGGGCCTTTTTGCGGATGGACTGGAACACCAGAATCGACAGGCTCAGATGGAGCACCACCGCAATGATCCGCTCTACGCCGCCTGCAAAAAACGTCAAGCTCGGTGTCGTCCACAGCGCCGAAAGAGCCGCTGCCGTGTCTGCCACCTTCTCTGCATCAAGAGTCGCCAGCTGTGCAGACATGGTGCCGGAATTTATCATCACGGCACCTGCGATGTTGCTGATAGATGTCACGCCGCACAGAAGCATTGCCTCCACGCCGCCGTGTCCGGCACCATACATAAAGGCATTCGGAAAATCCAGCGGCTTCACCAGAAACCTCATGGCGATGTAACGACCGGTCTCTTCAAAAAGAGCTGCCATCAGGCCGCCATAGACTGCGTATAGGATCACGCTTCCGGTCAGCGCTTCTCCGGCCAGCTGGAACACGATGCGATGGATGGCAGCTTCCAGCATCAGCACCATCACGAAGAAAACGCCGCACCCGATAAAGAACGGTGCCGCCTTCGCGCCCAGCTTCTTCTTTGCGTAAACGAAGAGGCCTATGGGAAGTGCGAAGGAGACGATAAGGGAAAACACCATGCCTGCGATGCTTGCCCCGGGTACCATACCTACTGTCATAGTCATCCTCCCTGCCGATATACCATCGGCGTTTTTACAAGGCCTGCCCCCGGAGGGGAGCAGGGTCATTCAATATCCAGCTCCGGCGGCAGGTCGATCTGATCGGAGACGTACCGGCCGTTCTTTTTGCGCTGACGCACACACTCGGTGAGGAGATACTCGATCTGCCCGTTCACCGAGCGGAAATCGTCCTCAGCCCATGCGGCAAGGGCCTCATAGAGCTTTGCGTTCAGGCGCAGGGGGATCTGCTTTTTGGGCTCTGCCATCAGTAGAGGCTGCCGCTGTTCACGATGGGCTGTGCGTCCCGGTTGCCGCAGAGCACCACCAGCAGGTTGGAGACCATGGCCGCTTTACGTTCGTCATCCAACTCCACCACGTTGTTTTCGCTCAGCCGGTCCAGTGCCATCTCCACCATGCCCACGGCGCCGTCCACGATCATCTTGCGGGCGTCGATGATGGCGCTGGCCTGCTGGCGCTGGAGCATCACTGCGGCGATCTCCGGCGCATAGGCCAGATAGGTGATCCGGGCCTCCACCACCTCGATGCCTGCCTCGGCTACGTTTTTCTGGATCTCGTCCCGGATGCGGGCCGCCACCACCTCCGAGGAACCCCGCAGGCTGCCCTCGTCGGCCACGCCGTCTCCGGTGGTGTCCACATTGGGGGCCACATCGTAGGGGTACACCCGCACCACGTTCCGCAGGGCGCTGTCACACTGGAGGGAGAGATATTCCTTGTAGTTGTCCACATTGAACACCGCCTTGGCAGTGTCGGTCACGCGCCAGATCACGGCGATGCCGATCTCCACCGGGTTGCCCAGACAGTCGTTGATCTTCTGCCGGGAGTTGTTCAGGGTCATCATCTTCAGGGAGATCTTTTTGCTTACGCTGCTTGAGGCGAGCTGGCTGTTCTGGCCGCTGACGCTCAGCAGGGCGGCTGCGCCGCTCTCCTTGCTGGTCACGTCCCCGCTCTGGCTCAGGCGGGTACCGGCGGCGGGGTTGACGGCGGTGCAGAAGGGGTTCACCCAGTAAAAGCCCTGTCCCTTCAGGGTGCCAATGTAATCACCAAACAGGGTGAGCACCAGTGCCTCCTGCGGCTTTAACACCTTAAGACCGCAGAACAGGAAGATGCCTGCGATCCAATAGGCAATGGACAAAATCAGCAGCGGCACGCCCAGAAGCATCCGGTCTGCATTCAGCAGGGTGACACTGTAAATGAACAGTGCAATAGATGCCACATAGCCCAGCAGGGTGAGCAGCAGCATAGCCATGCCGTTTTTGCGGGTATTCAAAATTTTTTCTTCCATAACAGTTTCCTCCTTATGAGTCCGGAAGCGCTTCTTTTTGATACCAAAATCATATCACTTCGTGATTCCGTTGTCAAGAGCGGGACGCAAAAAAAGAGCCCGCCCCGCCGCAGGTGCGGCAAGGGCAGGCCCTTTTTTTATGGAGAAAAATGGAGAAATATCGTTCAGATAGGAAGTGTCAACGCTTATACTTCGCAGCAGTCTGTAGACGCTGCATGGCGCGGTCCAGAGCGATCTTGGTCTGGTAGTACTCGTGCATGCTCTGCTTATGCTGCAGGCGCTCTTCGGCGCGGATGCGGGCAGCCTCGGCACGGTTCTTGTCGATGTCCTCGGGGCGCTCGGCGCTGTCCACCAGCAGAAGCACGAAGGTGGGCGTCACCTCAGCGATGCCGTCGCCGACCAGAATCTCGCGGGTCTCGCCGTCCACAGTGAACTTGAGCATCCCCATGTGGATAGCCACCAGCACCGGGCTGTGGCCGGCCTGAACACCGTAGACGCCGTCCTTCACGGGCAGCACCATGCTCTCGCAGCTGCCCTGATAGAACTCACCGCTGGAAGCCGTGATGTTGAGGATGAAGCTGTTCATCAGGCCTCACCGCCTTTTTCCTCCGCCAGCTTGTCCGCTGCCTTCTTGCGGGCGTCGTCGAGGGTGCCTACGTTGAAGAAGGCCCACTCGGGCAGGTCGTCGCACTTGCCGTCCACGATGGCGGCAAAGCCCTTGACCGTCTCGGCCAGCGGCACATATTTGCCGGGCAGGCCGGTGAAGTTCTCAGCCACCGAGAAGGGCTGGGACAGGAACTTCTGCAGCTTACGCGCACGGGTGACGGTGAGCTTGTCTTCCTCGCCCAGCTCGTCCATGCCCAGAATGGCGATGATGTCCTGCAGTTCCTGATAGCGCTGCAGCGTTGCCTGCACCTTGCGGGCCACGCGGTAGTGCTCCTCGCCCACGATGTCAGCTTCCAGAATGCGGGATGTGGAAGCCAGCGGGTCCACAGCGGGATAGATGCCCTGCTCGACGATTTTACGGCTCAGGACGGTGGTTGCGTCCAGATGAGCGAAGGTGGTAGCGGGAGCGGGGTCGGTCAGGTCGTCGGCGGGGACGTAGACGGCCTGCACCGAGGTGATGGAGCCGTCGCGGGTGGAGGTGATACGCTCCTGCAGAGCGCCCAGCTCGTTGGCCAGCGTGGGCTGATAACCGACAGCCGAGGGCATACGGCCCATCAGAGCGGAGACCTCAGAGCCGGCCTGCACGAAACGGAAGATGTTATCGATGAAAAGCAGCACGTCCTTGTGGGTCTCCTCGCGGAAATACTCGGCCATGGTCAGGCCGGTCTCCGCCACCCGCATACGGGCTCCTGGGGGCTCGTTCATCTGGCCGAAGACCAGCGCGGTCTTGTTCAGGACGCCGGAGGCGTTCATCTCGCCCCAAAGGTCGCAGCCCTCACGGGAGCGCTCGCCGACACCGGTGAAGATGGAGTAGCCGCCGTGCTCGGTGGCCACGTTGTGGATAAGTTCCTGGATCAGGACGGTCTTGCCGACGCCTGCACCGCCGAACAGACCGATCTTGCCGCCCTTGGCGTAGGGGGCCAGCAGGTCGATGACCTTGATGCCCGTTTCCAAAATCTCAGTAGCGGGCTTCTGCTCTGCAAAGCTGGGGGCCTTGCGGTGGATGGGCCAGTGCGGCACATCGTCCACAGAGCCCTTGCCGTCGATGGGGCGGCCCAGCGGGTCGAACATACGGCCCAGCGTGGCCTCGCCCACCGGGGCAGTCAGGCCGTGGCCGGTGGCGGTGACTTCCATACCCTTGCCCAGACCTTCGCTGGCCGAGAGCATGATGCAGCGCACCGTCGATTCGTTGACGTGCTGCGCCACCTCCATCGTGCGCTCGGTGCCTTCTGCGGTCACGGTCAGCGCTTCCTGCAGGGCAGGCAGTCGGCCTGCGGTGAACTGCACGTCCACCACAGGGCCGGCCACGCGAATAATTTTTCCCTGTATCATAGATTTGCCTCGTTTATTATCGCAAGTCAAGAAATTAGTGCAACATCCAAACAGCATATTTGCGATATGCAATTCAACGCTGTTGCTGTTGCATTAAAAAGTTGAATTGCTATAGATGTGTCAACCTCTCCGTCACGACTGGCGTCGTGCCACCTCCCCTGGCGAGGGGAGGCTATGCGGAAAAGTTATTCTTGTGATTTCACCGCAGACGCGCCGCCGATGATCTCGGTGATCTCCTGAGTGATGGAGCCCTGGCGGGTGCGGTTATATTCCAGCTGCAAGTCGCGTATCATATCGTTGGCGCTCTTGGTGGCCGAATCCATGGCGGTCATGCGGGCGCTCTGCTCAGCGCAGAAGCTCTCGGTCATGGCACCGAAGATCATGCCGTGCATATAGATAGGAGCGGTCTGCTCGAACACGGTCCATGCGTCCGGCACCAGCTCGACTTCGCCGCGGGGGTCGCCCAGACCCTTGGGGGCGGGCTGCAGATGCTCGCGGTCCAGCGGCAGCAGACGCACCATAACCGGCTCACTGGTGAGCGCGTTCTGGATCTTGGTGTAGATAAGATAGATCTCATCCAGTTTGCCCGACTTGAAGTCGTCGATGGCGTCCACCGTGATGTCACGGGCGCGCTGCAGCGACGGGGCAGTCGCGCCGTACTGGAACTCCCGCACCAGGCGGGGGTCTTTGCGGAGGGCGCGGTAGCCCACCTGACCGATGACATAGAAACGGTCGTTCCTGTCAGCCTTTTCCAGCAGGAGTTTCAGCACGTTCTGGTTGAAAGAGCCTGCCATGCCCTTGTCTGCCGTCAGCACCAGATAGGCGCGGCGGGGATCGCCGTCCTCTCTCTGCCGCTCGTGGAAGAACGGATGCACCGGCTCATCAGGCAGATGGGGGACGACACGGGAGATGGTGTCTCTCATGCGGGTGAAGTAGGGCAGGACGTTCTGGTAGTTCTTGCGTGCCTTGCGCAGCTTGGAGGAAGAGATCAGATACATCGCGTTCGTGATCTTGCGGGTATCCTGAATGCTCTCGATGCGCTCTTTCAGCAGCTTACTGGACGCCATGACTCTCGCCTCCCTCGTAGGCCTTCCATGCGTTCAGGATGGTGTCGGTCTGCTCGGGAGTGAGCTTGCCGGTGGCCGTGATGGCATCCATCGTGCCGGACACATCTGCATGGAACTGGCGAACAAAGGCAGCGGTGCGCGCCCGCTGCTCAGCGAGAGGCACTTCGTCCAGCATCCCGTGGGAAGCCAGCACAAGGATGACCACCTGCTCGGCGTCGGTCTTGGGCTGATAGAGCGGCTGCTTGAGCATCTCGGTCAGAGCCTTGCCGTGCTCGAGCTGATGGCGGGTCTCGGCGTCCAGATCGGAGCTGAACTGCGCGAAGGACTCCATATCCTTGTACTGGGCCAGCTCGATACGCAGGTTGGCATTGGCCTTCTTCATGGCCTTGGTCTGGGCTGCGCCGCCGACACGGGAGACGGACAGGCCCACGTTGACAGCCGGGCGGTTGCCGGCGTTGAACAGAGCGCTCTCGAGGAAGATCTGACCGTCGGTGATGGAGATGACGTTGGTGGGGATGTAAGCGGACACGTCGCCTGCCTGAGTCTCAACAATGGGCAGTGCGGTGATGGAGCCGCCGCCCAGTGCGTCGCTCATGCGGCAGGAGCGCTCCAGCAGACGGGAGTGCAGATAGAAGACGTCGCCGGGGTAAGCCTCACGGCCCGGAGAGCGGCGGAGCAGCAGGGAGATGGCACGGTAGGCCACCGCGTGCTTGGAGAGGTCATCGTAGACGATGAGGACGCTCTTGCCCTGCGCCATGAAATACTCGGCCAGAGCCGTACCGGCGTAGGGTGCGATATACTGCAGCGGGGCGCTGTCGGAAGCGGTAGCCGCCACGATGGTGGTGTAGCTCATCGCACCGTGCTTCTTCAGGTCTTCGGCCACGCGGGCGATGGAAGAAGCCTTCTGGCCGATGGCGACGTAGATGCAGAGCACGCCGGTGTCCTTCTGGTTCAGGATGGCATCGGTGGCGATGGAGGTCTTGCCGGTCTGGCGGTCGCCGATGATCAGCTCACGCTGACCGCGGCCAATGGGGAACATGGAGTCGATGGCGAGGATGCCGGTGTGGAGCGGCGTATCCACGCTCTGGCGCTCGAGGATGCCGGGGGCCTGCTTCTCGATGGGGTTGTAGCCCACAGCCTCAATGGGACCTTTGCCGTCGATGGGCTCGCCCAGCGGGTCGATGACCCGGCCAAGGAAGCCGTCGCCCACCGGGATGCCGGCACGCTTGCCGCTGCGGGTGACCATGGTGCCGACGCCGACGGTCTCAGCGCCGTCGAAGAGCATGATGCCCAGACGGCCCGGCTCGACGCTCTCCACCATGCCCTTGGCACCATTCTCGAAGGTGACGATCTCGCCGTAAACGGCGCGGTCCATGCCTTCCACTTCCACGATGCCGTCGGCGGAGGAGATGACCACGCCGCCCTCTTCGCTGGTGGCAGCGGGCTTGTAGTCCTCGATGCGGGTCTTGAGGGTGGCCAGAGAGGGCTTGTCGGCCATCATCTGGTCGATGGCGTGGCGGCCGGAGTTATCGAAGACGCGGTCGCCGATCTGCAGCACATAGCCGGAGAGGAGACTGTCGTCCACCGTGACGTTCAGGATGACCTCGGTGGCGTCGTACAGCTTCGCGACCTCTTTCTTGATGCGCTCCAGGTCCTCCTCGCGGGGGGTGCGGGCGGCACGGAGGTCAGCTTTGACGATGCGGTTGGCCGAGAAGAACTCGGTGCTGAATTCACTTGCCATTTTCAGCCCCCGCTTTCTCCAACAGGTCGTCCAGCAGGCGGGCGTCGTCCTGCTCGTTCAGGCTGCGGGCCAGCAGCTTCTCGCACATGGCGCGGGCCAGTGCAGTGGTCTGGGCGTCAGCCTGACGCAGCTTGTGCTGGCGCTCGGCCTCGGCGGCAGCTTTACCCTCGGCCAGGATGGCGTCGGCCTGCTTCTGGGCGTCAGCCAGCAGCTGCTGCTTGTCCTTTTCGGCCTGCTGCTCGTAGGCAGTGCGGCGGGCAACAGCTTCGGCGTCCACATTGCGCAGCTTTGCCTGCGCGTCGTTCAGGGCCGCAGCGGCCTCCTGCTTGGAGGTCTCGGCGGCGTTCAGTGCGTCATCCACCTGCTTCTGGCGCTGTGCGATGATGTTCATGACAGGCTTGTACAGGAACTTGCGCAGCAGCAAAAACAGAACCAGAATGTTGACGACTGTATACAGAAGGTTCAGATTCAGAGTCAGCATTCGTCATGCCTCCGTTATCAACCCAGGAACAGGATGATGAGCAGAGCAACGACGAAGCCGAAAATTGCAGTACCTTCGGCCAGAGCTGCACCCAGCAGCAGGTTGGTCTGGATCTTACCGGAAGCTTCCGGCTGGCGGCTGATGGCCTCCGTTGCCTTGCCGGTGGCAATGCCGATGCCGATGCCGCCGCCGATACCAGTCAGCGCTGCGATACCAGCGCCCAGAGCTACGAGTCCGTTCATAATTATTTCTCCTTTTAATTTTTTAATCAATTTCCTCTTTGCCTCCCCTGATAGGGGAGGTGTCGCGCCGCAGGCGTGACGGAGAGGTTTACTCTTCTCCACCAATGCTCTCTTTCATGAACAGCGAGGTGAGGAAGACAAAGACATAGGTCTGGATGAGACCATCGAACAAATCAAAGTACAGGCTGAAGATGGCCGGCACGAACACCGGGACCACCAGCTTGATGAGCTCCATGATGACGAAAGCGCCCAGCACGTTGCCGAACAGTCGCATACACAGACTGGTGGGGCGGATGGCGATCTCGAGGATGTTCATGGGGGTCATGATGGGGGTAGGAGCGGCGAGGCTCTTGAGGAAGCCCTTGCCGCCCCGGGCATGGATGCCGGAATACTCGATGAGGCAGATGCTCATGAGCGCCAGCGCAGCGGTGACATTCAGATCCTTCGTGGGGGGCTTGATGCCGAACACGCCGATGAGGTTCGCACAGGCGATGTAGAGAGCCACCGTCATGAGGTAAGGCACATACCGTCTGCCCTGCTCGCCCAGCAGGCCCGTGAAGAAGCCGTCGATGGTGGTGACGACCAGCTCAAGGATGGCCTGCCGCCTGGAGATGTGGTCCACCTTGAGGTCCCGGGTGAGCAGGATGGAGACGATGACCAGAAACAGCATGATGCCCCAGCTGACCACCACGGATTCCGGCACCTGCAGGCCGCCGAGGGAGATCATCTCCACATTCAGCTCCTCTTTCAGGGCCGCAGTCAATGCGTTCATCGCTTTGCCTCCTTTCTGAGCAGAGTCTTATCCTGAAGCGTAAAGGTATCGTTCGTTTTCACTCTATCTCCTTTCGTTTCTTTTATTAAAGCAGCTGTGCTAAAAATCAAAGAAGGTGCGTTTGTTTTTATGGAAACACACCCTCTTTCCGCGCTCAGCACAGCCCTTTTGCGTCTGGTATCATAGCACGATTGGTGCCGTTTGATAAGACCTTTGGTCGATATTCTACTTTTTGTTATATCTTATTTCACACCTTGGCCGGGGGCGTTGTGCATCTTGCTTAATAATGCGCAGTCAAACTGTCCATTTTGACCAAATCCTTCGTCATTCCTTAGTGGTTCGTTTCATTTTTGAGGTAAAACGAAACCCTTCCGGCAGAATTATACACTCTATGTATATCGGGTATATAAAATTCATATAGCTGTCAAGTGTGTGATGCATGAAATTTTCTTAATTAGAAGCTTATCTTTATTAAGTAATATTACCTGTTTATAATATAGGATATAGGCTCACCGGGCGTTCTGCTCACCGCGGCGGAAGATAGCGCGGAAGAAGTCTGGCAGTTCTTGCGCAGAGGTTTCCCACAAAAGGCCCTGCGGGCCGTCCAGACTGCGCAGGGAGGCTGTTTCAGTCGTGTGTTTGTATGAACAATACAATTTTTTAGTTGTTTCTTGAAAAATTATGTCCAATTTATTGTGCATTCTGCGAATAGACAAACCGCGCCCGCGCGTGTATAATAAAGCCAGAAACCAGAGAAGTACAGCAGAAGCTCAAACGAGAGCTAACCCCGCTGACTTTAAGCAGAAAGGAGCGAAGACCGATGGTCGATATGGAACCCGCACAGTACGCACAGACTGTCGGGGTTCGCTGAGAAGCAAAACAGAGGCTCACCACAAACGGGATGCTTCCCCCGTATAAAAACACAACAACAAGAGCCGTTCTTGAGCATCAATAAAGCGAATAACAGAACAGTCTGTGAAATAAAATCCCTCGCGTTCAAATAGATCCGCCGAAGGTGATCCCAATGAAGAAAGCTTTTGTACGGAACGTCTTATTTGAATAACTCCAAAGGAGAAACTCCGATGTACTAAGTAATGACACTCCCTTCGCAAATCTAACTCGAAAGAATGTGGTAATATGAAATTCATCTCTGTGATTCGTATCCCGCACTCCAACAGTTAAGAAAAGGGTCATTCCAATGTACTAAGAAATTCATTCCCCTGCTGATCGTTCTTCACCGTTTCAAAGGAGAATCTTCTATGAAACGTCCGGTACAGACCGAAAAATGAAGAAATCGAGGTCAAGAGGCTATGACTCCGAAGAAGTAAGCATCCTGCCGACTGAGGGCTTGCAACCGCCTCGAGTCGGCAGGTTTTTTGTCTGATGTTTTCCAATGAAGCCTGCATCCTCCCGTTTTCCTGCCGGGAGGATGCGGGTTTTGTTTTGTCCCGAATATTTTGCGGCGGCAGGCGCAGGGCCTGTAGACTTTCGAATCTATTTCGTGTATACTTTTGCTCAGAAAGCAGCACTTACAAGGAGGCAGACCACTATGGCAAGCAATTTCGAGTTCTACTCCCCCACCCGGGTCATCTTCGGCAAAGGCACCGAACAGCGCGTGGGCGCGCTGGTGCGCGAATACGGCGGCACCCGTGTCCTCATCGTCTACGGCGGCAAGAGCGCCGTCCGCTCCGGTGTGCTGGACCGTGCTGAAAAGTCGCTGGCCGAGGCCGGCATTTCCAGCTGGACGCTGGGCGGCGTCGTGCCGAACCCCCACCTCGACAAGGTCTACGAGGGCATCCGCATCGGCAAAGAGAACAGCATCGACTTCCTGCTGGCCGTGGGCGGCGGCAGCGTCATCGACACGGCCAAGGCCATCGCCTACGGCCTGGCCGAGCCGGAAAAGGACGTCTGGGAGCTGTACGAACACACCCGCACGGCCAGGAAGTGCCTGCCGGTGGCCAGCATCCTGACCATCGCGGCGGCGGGCAGCGAAACATCCAACAGTAGCGTCATCACCCGGGTGGACACCCACCAGAAGCGGGCCTACAACGACGACATCAGCCGCCCGAAGTTCGCCATCATGGACCCCGAGCTCACCAAGACCCTGCCCGACTATCAGACCGAGTCCGGCTGCGCCGACATCATGATGCACACCATGGAGCGCTATTTCACCAATGGCGGCAATATGGAGCTGACCGACGCGCTGGCCGAGGGCCTGCTGCGCACCGTGATGAAGAACGCGGTCATCCTCCACACCGACCCGGCCAACTACGAGGCCCGGGCCGAGGTGATGTGGGCGGGCAGTCTGTCCCACAACGGCCTGACCGGCTGCGGCATCGCCTGCGGCGACTTTATGTCCCACAAACTCGAGCACGAGATGGGCGGTATGTTCGACGTGACCCACGGCGCGGGCCTCGCCGCCCTCTGGCCCAGCTGGGCGCGGTACGTCTACAAGGACTGCCTGCCCCGCTTCGTCCGCTTTGCCCGGAACGTCATGGGCGTGACCACCGACGGCACCGACGAGGAGATCGCCCTGAAAGGCATCGACGCCATGGTGGACTTCTACCACAGCGTCGGGATGCCCGCCAGCTTCCACGAGCTGGGCATCGACCCCACCGACGCGCAGATCGACGAGATGGCCCGCCGCTGCCTCGAAGCTTGCGGCTCCGCCCTCGGCTCGGCCAAAAAACTCAGCCTCGACGACATGATCGCCATCTACCACGCCGCCAACCACTAAGAAACTTTTTCTCATCTCCGCCCGGCACAGAGTATTCTGCTTACTCTGTGCCGGGCATTTCGTTGTCTTTTGTGTGCTTCATCTCGCTCTTTGGCAAAGAAGCGGAAAAGAGATGAGAAAAATAAGAGCAGTTGCCTGAACTCGAAGTATAAACGAAGCGCACCCCTTCTCCACACAGAAGCAGAAGGGGTGCGCTTTTCTATGTTTTCCGAAAGTTTTCAACAACACAAAACTTCATTTTCCTATCACAAATTTCCATTGTCCTTTTTTGAGGGGGCTGTCTGCGAAGCAGACTGAGAGGGCGATCCATTCTTATAAAGAATAGATGTCTATAAAATTTCTATATTTTACAAAGGTTTCGTTTTGTGGTTTGATGGAGCCAGAACGATTTGTTTTGCTGCATCGGGGCCGTCAAACCTGCGTGAATGGGGTCGTTTTCTGCGTGAATCGCTGTGTCTAAGCCCCGATGGTTATGTTATAATATGGTCATAAGGGAGGAACTTGAGGATGGAGCTTCGATTTGCGGTCGTAGAAGACCGCCTGCCCGACGCTCAGCGGTTGGAGAGCCTTTTGCGGCTGGCTTTCGGCGGCGGGCAACCATTGGTCTGTGACCATTATGAGAGCGGCGACGCTTTTCTGGCGGCGTTCCCCTCAAAAAAATATCAGGTCATTTTTCTCGACATCTGCATGGAAGGCACCAACGGCATCGAGACGGCGCGCATCCTGCGCCGGGCCGACCCCGACCTGCTGCTGGTGTTCGTGACTTCGTCCCCGGAATACGTATGGGACGCATTCCCCGTCCACCCCTTCGACTATCTGCTCAAACCCTACCGGGAAGAAAAGCTCTTCCAGCTGGCCGACGAGCTGCGGCGGGTGCTCTTCCGGGCCGAACCGGAGCTGGAAGTCCGCATCGCACGGCAGCAGGTACATCTCCCCCTGCGGAAGATCCAGTACGCCATGGCCCAGAACCACTACGTCCGCATCGTCAGCGACGACGGCGAGTGCCGGACCGTCTCCACCTTCTCCCAGGTGGAGCAGCTGCTGCGGGCGCAGGAGAACTTCATCGTCTGCAACCGGGGCGTCATCCTGAACATGGACAAGGTGCTCCGGCTGGACAGCGACTGCTTCGAGATGCTGGACGGCACCTGCCTGCCCGTGCGTCAGAAGGATAAGAACACCCTGTTCGCCCAGTTCACACAATATCAGTTCCGCCATATGCGGCGGGAGCTATGACGCCGAGAGGAGGCCCGACCTTGGACTTTTCTTTATTTGGACGCTATTTTCTGGACCTCGCCGTCTTCTACCCGGGGGCATTCCTCTGTCTCGCGCCCCTGTGGGAGCATGTGAAAGCACCCCGGCGCACCGCTGTGCTGGCAGCCACTCTCGTCACGGTCATCTGCCTTGCAGCGGCGGCCCTCTGCGCCATCTTCGAGCTGGACAGCAACATCCTGCTCCTACCCACCCTGCTGGCGGCGTTCTGGCTGCTGCGCTGGCGGGTGGGTCCGGAAGTTTCCGTGAGCCAGACCGCCTTTCTCTTCGCCGTCTCCGGCGTCATGACGGCGGTCTGCACCCTGCTTTCCACGGTGCTCAACGCCCGGGCTGAGGTGGGCAACGACGCCCCAGCCTGTCTCGTCTCCACCTCCCTGCTCAAGCTGGGACTCTCGGCAGTGCTCTGCATCATCTTCTGGTTCACCGCCGTCCAGTGGAGCCGCTGGCTGCTGCGGGAGTACCGGGGCGAAGCCTTCTGGCAGTCGGCGTGGCCGCTGCCCACCATCTACGCGGCTTTCCTCGTCTTCTGTATGCCGCTGGACCCGGCCGTCGTGCTCATCAACCGTCTGATGATCATTTCTGTTCTGGCCGTCACCATCTCTCTGCTGGGCATCTTTTTGCTGCTGTACGAGATGTATCAGGTAGCCCGGGAGTACACCCGCAGCGCCCAGCTCGACCGGGAAAACCAGCTTCTGGCCGTGGAATCCCGCCGCTACACCGAGCTGCGGACCTATATGGAGCAGACGCGGCATCTCCGCCACGACTTCCGCCAGCACCTCCACGTCATCGCCGGACTCACCGAAGCCGGGCAGGTGGATGAGCTGAAAAACTACCTGCACCAGTACGAATCCGAGCTGAGCGAGGAGCGCCCCACCCTCTGCGCGAATCCTGCCGTGGACGCTCTGGCCGGTCACTACGACCACGAGGCCCACAGCCTCGGCGTGCCGGTGGACTGGCGGCTGGAACTGCCCCGCCAGCTGGCCATCCCGGAGGCCGACTTCTGCATGATGCTGGGCAATCTGTTGGAAAATGCTCTCCACGCCAGCCAGAAGCTGCCGCCCGAACAGCGGCAGGTGAAGGTGTTGGCCCGGATGCTGAGCCCCGCCATGCTGGGCCTGCTGGTGGAGAACCGCTATGACGGTGTGCTCAAGCGCCAGCAGGGCATCCTCCACTCCACGAAACACGACGGAATGGGCATCGGCCTCGTCTCCATCCAGACGGCCGTTTCCAGATATGGCGGTTCTATGACCGTCGAGACCGAGAACGGTTTGTTCCGGGTGAATATTTTATTGAACCTTTAACCTCTCCGTCACGCCTGCGGCGTGCCACCTCCCCTATCGAGGGGAGGCTGAGAGGTCATGTTATCAAAAAAGGAGGACTCCACCATGAAAATGACCCGACGCAATTTCCTCAGCGCTTCCGCTCTCACACTGCTGTCCTGCCAGCTGGCCCCCGCCGCCAGAGCAGACTGCCTTCTGTCCGGCCTTTTCCACGGCACAGACACCGCCCTGCCGCCGAAGCCCCTGACGGCGAAAGTCGTGGACGCCAACCCCTTTATGGGCCGCAGCGAGTCAAACATCCACCACGACTGCTACAACACCGACTCCACCGACGCCGTCCTCCCCGTGGGCATCTGCCCCGAGGTCAACGTGGCAATGGAAAAGACGAACCCCAACGCCTCCCCGGCCATCTTCTTCGACAACTTCGATAACCCCGTCAGCCCGTTCCTGGGCGGTCTGGCCATCCGCAACCTCGACGCAGAAGAAGTCCGCACCATCGGCTTTTTCTCTCCCGCCAAGCACGACGGAGGCGGCTATCTCATCCAAAGCTCCTATTCCTTTGTGGACGGGCGCAACCTCATCGTCTGCCCCACCAGCCACAACCATGTGCTGATGCTTCGCGCCACCGACGAGAAGGGTACGCCTCTGCCGGTTTTTGAAAAGGTACTGGACATCAACATCAAAGAGGCCGCCGAGCGGGTGCTTGGCCGCAGCCTCGAGCAGAACCTGCTCTCCATCGTCTTTGACTACGACGGCAACCTCTGGTTCGTCACCGGCGGCTTCCGCATCTACCCCAGCCGCGGCCAGCAGGGCGCGATGGGCTACATCTCCCACAATGCCATCGAAACCATCCTTGCTGGCGGCACCGCCGACCTCGACCACGAAGTCCATGTCTACGCTCCCGCTCCGGGCGAGGGTGCTGAAAACGGCATTGCCTCCTGCCGGGAGGGTGCAGTCATCCTGACGAACCTTGCCTGCTACCTGCTGCGCGCCAACGGCGGCGTTGAAGTCGTCTGGCGCACCCCCTACGACAGCGTGGGCGCAAAAGACAGCCGCGAAGGCGCTGCCACCACCGGCGGCGGTCTGGCATGGGGCGGCGGCTGCTCGCCCTCTCTGAGCCGGGAGCTGGTCTTCTTTACCGACAACCTCGAGACCGTCAGCCTGATGGCTGTGGACATCCGCACCGGCGAAGTCGCCGCCAGCCACCCGGTCATCGACGAGCTGCCCGCCAACATGCCGGTGTCGGTGGAAAATTCGGCCATCGTCTACGACCACGGTAATGGCCGGGTCAGCACCATCGTCTGCAACTGGTTCGGCGCAGGCAGCCCCAACCTCGCAAAGCCCGACAGTGACTCGTCCATCCAGAGCTACGAGAACATCTACGACCGCAACTGGCTGCTCAAGGGCAACTGCATGATCATGCCCGGCGTCGAACGGGTGGACACCATCCGCACCGCCGACGGCTGGACCATGAAGAGCATCTGGTGCCGCGACGACCTCAGCGACACTTCCATGATGAAGTTCTCCACCGCCACCGGCTACATCTACGGCTTCGTGCAGGACGTGGACAGCGGCATGTGGCAGTACATCGTGCTGGACTTCGACACCGGAAAGACCGTCCTCACCGTGGACGTCGCCTCCCTCTACGGCTACAACAACATGGCCATCGGCATGTACGCGGGCCGTGACGGCAACAAGCTCTACTGCCCCACCGGCTACAAAGAGTTGCTCCGCCTGCAGGACCGCTTCGTCTTCCTGCCCGAGATGCCCTACCGGAAGGTCGATCTGGACAAGACCTCCCGCCGGGTGCTTTCGGCGGCAGAGTTCCAGGCCGCAGGCGGCGCCGGCACCCCCGCAAGCTGGCTCCACACCGCCACCCTCGACAACCTCCACCCCGCGACGACTGTTTCTTTCCGCATCAACGGCTTGACCGGAAATGCCGCCGACTATAAGCTCTTCGCCCTCGGCACGGATGGCCGCTACCACGAGGTGTCCGACTGGCACTTCGACGATGCCCCGGCCCGTCTCAGCGCGAAGAAGGTCTACGCTATCTGCCTCACCGCACAGGACGGCGGCAGCTTCGACCTCTCGCCCGACGCCAAGGAAGTCACCCTCTCGGTGGTGCTGGCACGATGAATTCCTAAACCAAAAGCCCATCTGTACCACGGTGCAGATGGGCTTTTTATCACACTATCGTATTTTACAGGGTACTCAGCAGGCGGCGGCCGCCGTTCTGGTCGGCGGCATAGCGGGTGGTGCGGCTGACCTGATTGTCCAGCGGCAGGCCCTCGGCGTAGCGCTTGAGGTTGTGGATGAAGATGTCCACGATGTTGTCCAGCGTCTTGGGCAGGCTGAACTTGCCGGAGTTGTGGGGCGTGATGATAGCGCCCGGCTCACCCCACAGCGGGTGGTCGGCAGGCAGAGGCTCCGGGTCGGTGACGTCGAGGCCCGCGCCGAAAATTTTGCCGCTGCGCAGGGCCTCCACGAGGGCGTCGCTGTCCACGGTGGTGCCGCGGCCCACGTTGATGAGGATGGCACCGTCCTTGCAGCGGGCGAAGCGCTCGGCGTTGAACAGCTTGTTGGTCTCAGGGGTGCCGGGCAGGCTCAGGGCGATGAGGTCGGCCTCGGGCAACTCCTCGTCCAGCTGGCTCTGGGCCACCACACGCAGGCAGTAGTCCGGGCAGGGCGTGTCGGGGTGGACCGTGCGGCGGACGCCCACCACCTCAGCGCCCAGCATATGGGCGCGGCGGGCGAAGTTGGAGCCGATGTCGCCCATGCCGACGCAGAGTACCCGCGCCCCGGTGATGCCCCTCACGGGGCGGTCGATGGGAGCCCACTGGCGCTGGTTCTGGCGGTCGCGGTAGAGGAACATATCCTTCTGGATGCCCAGCCACATGGCCAGCATCCACTCGCTGATGGCCAGACCGTAGGCACCGGTGGCGTTGGTCACCATGCAGTTTTCGGGCAGGACGCCGGGCTTCAGATAGGCGTCGGGGCCGGCGGAGTTGGACTGGAACCACTCGATGTGCTTGTTCTGGCTGAGCATCGACACCGGTGCGTTGCCCAGCACGACATCGGCCCAGAGCACATCTTCGGCGTGGACGTCGTCCAGTGCGTTGAAACGGAATTCAAATTCCGGCACGGATGCCTCCAGCGCGGCGCGGTGGGCGTCGTTCAGGGGCAGACATACCAAAACTTTTTTGTGCATAGGGATACCCTCACTTCCTGTGTATTCTTCTATAAGAATACTCTCCCCCGCCCCGCTCCGCAAGAGGCAAAATGGCCGCTTTCTTAAGAATTCCTTAGGATTTTATCCCACAAATCCCAAGAAGTATGTGATAAGCTGTCCACAATGCAGGAAATCTGCTATACTGATATTAAGGTGTATCTTAGGCAATACAGGAAAGGAATCATAGACTATGCAAACCATCATGATCGTAGAGGATGACCCGGACATCCGGGACGGCGTGCGCATCGCGCTGGACTGCAACCGGGTCTGGGTGGACGAGCAGGAGGCCGACCTGACCGAGACCGAGTACAAGATCCTCAAGCTGCTGATGCAGAGCCCCCAGCGCATCTTCCCGGTGCAGGTCATCTACGAGACGGTATGGGGCGAGCCGTATTTCTACGTCTCCAACGGCACCGTCATGGTGCATATCCGCAATCTGCGTCAGCAGCAACTTGACAAGGAACATCGTTCCGAAGCGGCTGCCCTCTGCAGCGGAGCACTCTTTTTTGCGCCATATTACACCTTCAGCAGTCAGACGAAAGCTGCCCGGCCTGCCAAAGGCTCTCCCCTTGGGAGAGCTGGCGCGAAGCGCCTGAGAGGGTTTCATAAAAAATTCAAACCTCTTACGTCCTTCTTAATAAATTTCTCGGGCATTTCCTAAGATTTGGAATATATACTTCTCCCTGTCAGACGGGGAGAAGTGCTTCCCGCGAAATCTCTTAGGAGGGGCAAATCACCATGCTATCAAAAAAGAAACCACAGGACAAGGTCGATCCAGAATATCTTGTCGGCCTTGACACGGCCTCTGCCCAGCCGGCTCCGGCGGGCGTGAAGAACGACTAAAAAAGCAGAAGACGCCCTTTCCATCGGGGAAGAGCGTCTTCTGCTTTTATCTTACGGTTTACTGCATCAGGACAGCGCCGCAAATCGTCAAAACTCCGATCGGCACCGTTCATCTTCCTGTTTTTCACTCACGCAGCAAAAGTGCAAAAAAGAAAGACACCGCACAAACTGTGCAGTGTCTTTTTGGTGGAGAATAGCGGGATCGAACCGCTGACCTCTTGCATGCCATGCAAGCGCTCTCCCAGCTGAGCTAATCCCCCATAAAATCCAAGAAGCGAACCTCTTGGATGGAGTTTTTTGTTGGGAATTTGATTGTCGCAGGACTATCTGACTGGGGGTGTGTTTTGATACCAACCGGGCTCCCAGCTGAGCTAATCCCCCATAGCTGGTGCGTCGTCCCTGACGACGTGTGTTATTATACCAGCCAAATGGAGAGTTGTCAACAGCTTTTTTCAAATTCGTGCAAAAAAAGTCCCGCCGGGGACATTTCTGCCTCCGGCGGGACTTGCGTTCAGGAGAACTCAGGCTTTGGTGTACTGACGGTCGAAGATCTGGGGTGCTGCCTTGATGAGCAGCACAGCGCCCACCACAGTGATGAGCGTCTCCGGCAGCATGTAGCTGGCGTTGTACACGAGGCTGTAGGTCCAGGCACTCAGACCCTCATTCAGGTTGCCCCAGACGAGGACGCCGGACAGGAAGCTGCACATGAAGCGCAGGAAGCCTGCGATGGCGGTACCGACGGCCACGCCGACCATCCGGTTCTTGAAGGGGCGGGCGAAGAACTCTGCGGTACCCAGAGCCATAAAGGCCACCAGATAGTCCAGCAGGATCTCACCGAGGAAGTAGATGAAGGTGGGCGTCGGGGGAGCCCAGAAGCCCAGCAGCATCTGCAGGCAGCCGTTCACCAGACCGGTGAACAGGCCCCACTTGACGCCGTGGCGGAAGGAGACGAGCACGAAGGGCAGCATACTCAGCAGGGTGACGCTGCCGCCGTTGGGCATGGTGAAGATCTTGATGTTGGCCAGCACGGTGCCGATCGCCACCATCAGCGCGCACTCCACCAGCACCCGGGTCTTGGAGTAGGATTTCGACATGAGGATTCCTCTTCTCATAATAATAGTACACAAAAACAAAAATGCGCCTGCTTTTGTTGGCAGGCGCACGGGCTGTTTGTGAAAATCGGGACCTTTCCGCAAACTACCTACGCCGGCATTACCCGGATCAGGTTCAAGGGTCTCTGCTTCCAGCAGATCTCAGCCTCACGGCGCCCCTGTTTTCATGTCCGCTTTCAGTATAGCCGCTCTCCGCCAAAAGTCAAGTCCCCGGCGGTATATCGGCCCGCCGGGTCACATATTCTGGAACAAGCACACTTTGGCGGGAGGGAGCAGTCATGAAAGGTGATCCGGAACAGCGGGCGCTGCTGCTGGGAGAGTACATCGTGGAGCATGGGGCCACCGTGCGGGCGGCGGCGCGGGCCTTCGGCTGCAGCAAGTCCACCGTACACAAAGACGTATCGGTGCGGCTGCGGACGGTAGGCCCGGAGCTGTTCCGGCAGGTGCAGATGGTGCTGGCCCGGAACAAGGCCGAGCGCCATCTGCGGGGCGGCGCGGCCACCCGGGAAAAATACCACAAGCCTCGTTAGCGGAAAGCGGCGGTGTCCAGGCACCGCCGCTTTGTCATGTCATCTGGTGGAACTGTTCCAGCGCCGCCTTTTCCAGCCGGCTCACCTGTGCCTGGCTGATTCCGATCTCCCGGGCCACCTCCATCTGGGTCTTGCCTTTGAGGTAGCGCAGTTCCATGATGCGCTTTTCACGCGGGGTGAGGCCCGCCACGGTCTGGCGGAACTGCAGGCCGCTGATCCAGCTGTCCTCGCCGTCGGGGTCGCGCACCTGGTCGATGACGTACACCGCATCGCCGCCGTCGGCGTAGACCGGTTCCTCAAGACTCAGCGGCTCCACCACCGATTCCAGCGCCGCCGACACCTCGCGGCGGGACAGACCGGTCTTCTGGGCGATCTCGTCCACGGTGGGTTCACGGCCCAGCTGCTTTTCCAGCTCCTCGCGGGACTGCATGGCCCGGTAGGCCGTGTCCCGGAGGCTGCGGCTCACCCGCAGGGCGTTGTTGTCCCGCAGGAACCGCCGTATCTCGCCGATGATCATCGGCACGCCGTAGGTGGAGAACCGCACCTGCTGGGCCGGGTCGAAGTTGTCGATGGCCTTGATGAGCCCGATGCACCCCACCTGAAACAGGTCGTCCATGTTCTCGCCCCGCTGCGAAAAGCGCTGCACCACGCTGAGCACCAGCCGCAGATTGCCCTCTATCATGCTCTGGCGGGCCTCTTTGTCCCCGGCCCGCGCCCGGGTGAGCAGGTCGCGCTTCTCCTGCTCGGACAGTATCGGCAGTTCGGCGGTGTTCACGCCGCACAGCTCCACCTTGTTGTACATCCCCTACCCTCCGGTTTCGTTTCAGTTTCACCGGAAGTATGGCCGCAGGGGCAGGATAACATTCATTCCAAATTCAGGGGGCTACTCCCCCAGCTGTTCCCTCAGCTGCCGTATGATCCTCTTCTCCAGCCTCGAAATATAGCTCTGGCTGATGCCGATGGCGTCTGCCACCTCCTTTTGGGTCCGCTCCACGCCGTCCAGCAGGCCGAAGCGCAGCTCCATGATCTGCCGCTCCCGGGGCGAGAGCTGCTCCACCGACCGGCGGAGGCTGGCCCGCTCGGCGTCCTGCTCGAGACGCTGGCCCACCTGATTTTCCTCGCTGCTCAGCACGTCCGACAGCAGCAGCTCGTTGCCGTCGCCGTCGATGTTCAGTGGCTCGTCGATGCTGGCCTCCTGCCGCCGGTTGGAGCTTTTGCGCAGATACATCAGGATCTCGTTGCCGATGCAGCGGCTGGCGTAAGTCGCCAGCTTGATGCTCCGCTCGGGCGTAAAGGTGTTCACAGCCTTGATGAGCCCGATGGTGCCGATGGACACCATATCCTCCGAGGGGACACCGCTGCCCTCGTATTTCTTTGCCAGGTACACCACCAGCCGCAGATTGTGGGTGATCAGCTCATCCCGGGCGGCGGGGTCGCCGTCGGCCATTCGGGCCAGAAGGGCTTTCTCCTCCTCCGGGGTCAGGGGCGGCGGCAGACCCGGCCCGCCGTTCAGATAGTGTACGCCGCCCGTCCAGCTCAGTCTGGCCCAGAGGCGCTGCAAAAGATTTACAAACCGTTGAAACACAGGAATATTCCTCCCACTGTATTGTCATTTACCCAGCAGCGCCGCCGTTTCCGCGCTGACGAGAGCCGTCCATCCCCCCGGCGGAGGCGGCATATCGCAAAACGCTGCGTATATTTCATCTTGTTTTCTACCGTTTGATGCAAGTGCGGCAGGCAGGGCGGGCAGCAGACAGTGTCCCGCGACGGTCTGACAGGGTACGAACCGCACGCCCCAATCCGGGCGGGGCTCTGCGCCGACGCCCGCGAGGCAGGCGTCCAGATACGCCCTCAGCTCAGTGGGCAGAGGCACGGCATCCAGCCGCACCAGCACCACCGCCCGGCCCGAAAGCGGCTCCTGCAGATGGAAGCCGGTGTCGCAGAAGACGCTCAGGGGGACGACCCGCCCGGCCACCGACAGCTCCGCCCCAAAGCAGGCCGGGCCGCTGCGGCCCAGAACGTGCAGCACCCCCTCCACCACGCCGCAGACCCCCGCCGTGGACGCCAGCAGCAGCCCCGGCGACACCGGCAGATAGAAGCTGAGGTTGTTGCAGGCCGCGCCGGGCAGGAAAAGCGCCCCCGTGAGGGTCAGATTGAGCAGGACGAACCACGCCGTGAGCCGGGCAGTGTTCCGCGCCCCCTGCCAGCCGTAGGCAGCGGCTACGCAGAGGGCGGCGGACATACCTTTATAAGTAAAGGCCAGCGGCCAGGGGGCGGTGGGGGCCAGCAGGGCCAGCGACGACACTGCCGCCGCCCCCGCGCCGCCCACCAGCCGCAGCGGCGAACAGCACGCCCCACACAGCAGCCCCGCCGCCAGCAGGAACGCCGCCCCCACCACGAAATTCACCAGAAGCAGCACATCGAGATAGATGACCGTCCGCACAAGCCCCACCCCCTCTTTTCAGGGTAGCAGAACGGGAGGGGGAAAAGGGTCGGTGTGGGGCGTAAGGCTCTCCCTTTGGGGGCAACGGCGACGACCGCCGCCAGCGGCGGAAACAGGGAGGAGCTGTTGGGGCCGCGGCCAGCAGGATGCAAGCGACAGCGAAGCAGACGCTGGGTGCCGCAACCCGGCCTTGGCGAGCGAAAGCGAGACTGAGAGGGCTTTTTTTGCAAAAACCCCTTGCAAACTTCCCCGAGATGCGGTATAATACATCTCGCGGCAAGTCCGCTGAGAATCGAATATCTGCCTCTTTAGCTCAGTCGGTTAGAGCACCTGACTGTTAATCAGGGTGTCGCCTGTTCGAGTCAGGCAAGAGGCGCTTTTTGCGGCGAAGAGTTTTCTTCGCCGTTTTTGTTTGCCCTCTCATGTAACCAAACTGTAGCCTTTTTCACATTATTTTCAAAAATTAAGGGCAAATTAAAAAATGTCCTCTTGAAGAAATGGCGTATTTGTGTTACACTACATCCAAGCTGTAATGGTATTTTTGGAGATTCTGGCGTTTTTCCCCAGTGTTTTTTGGCTCTGAGGGGCGGCGGCAGAGTGATTACCACGCATTTTTTCTACTTTTCTGCCCGTTTTGGCTGTTTTCCGGCCATTTAGCCTTGTGGCAAGAGGGAAAGTATGGTAAAATGGTGTAGAGTGGAAGTTGATGACTTCTATGACCGGCAGGCTTATGCTTCGCCGGGCAGTTCTCCTTCCATCCAACCTCTCAGTCGGGCTTGCGCCCGCCAGCTCCCCTAGTAGGGGAGCCTCTGGCGTATCCAGCAAGCTTCACCCGGCTGCCAAGGCCTCCCCTCGGTAGGGGAGGTGGCATTGCGAAGCAATGACGGAGAGGTTCAGCCTCAAAGGCTACAGCCCACTTCATTCGTGATGTTGCCGAGTGCGCACTCGGTTGCATAGGTTTTCCCGGTTGCGCAACCGGGAGGGGACCGATTATATTCGTTTTATTCATTTGAAGGGAGTAATTCATTATGATGATGCCTGCAAACTTCTCTGCTGTGAACGCAGAGGTCGTCTACGGCGGCGCTGTGGCTGACTACCTGCCCAGCGCATGGACTGCTGAGAGCGTCAAGCGTTTCAACAGCAACATTATCACTCTGGTCAGCAACAGCTTCACCAGCATGCTGCTGAATGCTACTCTGGGCGTTATGTTCGGCGGCAACTGGGGCGAGGACAAGATCTTCGGCGACGAGGGCAGCCTCTCCGCTCTGTACAAGGTCGGCCATGCTGCTGCTGGTGCCGACCAGAACTTCGGCAACAAGATCATGACCACTCTGGGTCTGGCTTCTGTTGTTTACACTCTGGGCATGAAGGACGCTGCTGTCCTTACCGCCAAGAAGGTCACCAACAGCAACGGTCAGGTCTGGGGTAAAATCAGTGACACTGCTGGCGATGGCTGGAAGGGCTAATCTCATCTGAGATTTCCCCAAAGGACTATTGAAGGGGCGGCGAATCGAAAGATTCGCCGCCCCTTTTTTTGCTGCCTTTCTGTTACCAAACTGAGACTTTTTTCACATTTTTTTCAAGATTTAAGGGTTTATTAAAAATTGTCCTCTTGAACAAGCCGACAGAATGTGTTATACTATGCCCAAGGTTTAGGAGACGGTACGTCAAAATCCCCTCTCCGGGCCGGTCAAAATGATCAAAGGGTAGGCGCTCCCTTCTTTTGATAGCAGCTGCTCTCTGCTCCGTCCGGCCGCAGGGCGGGGCGAGGCAGAGAGCTGTATGCTGCTTTATTGGAGAAGCGGGTGGGGCGTCAGGAATGGAAGCCCTTTCTTCTTCGCCAAATCGTCCTCAGCCGCAAGGCGGGCGTTTTGAAATAGAAACCACAAAGGAAGCATCTATGCGTTATACCTATGTCCGGCAGCACGACACCACAGACTGCGCTGCCGCCTGTCTCGCAATGGTGTGCCTCCATTACAAAAAGGAGATCACCATCACCCGCCTGCGGGACATGATGGGTACCGACTTAAAAGGCACAAACCTGACCGGTATGGAAAAGGCGGCGCAGGAGCTGGGATTCAGCACCGCCGCCGTCCGGGTAGACCGGGAAAACTTCCTCAGCGAATTCACCACTCCCTGTATTGCACAGGTCATCACCGACGAGGGTCTGGCCCACTTTGTGACGGTCTTCAAGAAGACCACCATCAAGGACGACGGCGAGCGGCGTCGGCACATGGTCCGGCAGGAAGAGGAGCGGAAGAAGCGCGCTGACGAAGGCAAGAAGTTCCGATGCCGCGACTACGTCATCATCGGCGACCCGGCAAAAGAGCTGAAAAAGATCTCCCTCGATGAGTTCTACAAGAACTTTACCGGCGTTCTGCTCCTGCTGACCCCGACCTCGGAGTTCAAGACAGGCAAGCAGAAGCAGGGCAGCATGGTCAAGCGTTTCCTCGACCTGCTGTGGCCCCAGAAGAAGCTTTTCTTCTACGCCATCCTCAGTTCGGTCATCCTGACCATCATCGGGATCGCGTCCTCGATGTACAACAAGATCCTGATGGATGAGATCCTTCCCTACGGGCTGAAGAGCCTGCTGGTGGCTGTGATTCTGGTGTTCAGCATCGTCAATGTCACCAGCGCACTCATCAGTATGGTGCGGCAGTGGGTGCTCATCTATCTGTCCATCAAGGTCGATATCCCCCTGATGCTGGGCTACTTCGGGCATGTTTTCAAACTGCCCATGAAGTTCTTCGCCACCCGCAAGACCGGCGAGATCACCACCCGCTACTCCGACGCCAGCACCATCAAATCGGTGTTCACCAGCATCGCGCTGAGCGTCGTGATGGATATTGTGATGGCCTGCGCCACCGGCGTCATCCTTTTCCGGATGAATGCCACCCTCTTCTCCATTTCGATCTTCACCACCCTGCTGAGCATCCTGCTGGTGTTCATCTTCAAGCAGCCCTTCAAGCGGATCAACGAAGAGACCATGCAGCAGTCTGCTATCCTCAACAGCCAGATGATCGAGAGCCTCCGGGGCATCGAGACCGTCAAGTGCAACGCCGAAGAGGACCGCGAGCTGGAAGCTCTGGAGCGGGAATACATCAAGAGCCTGAAGATCAGCCTGCGCTCCAGCAAGATCAGCACGGTGCAGTCCCTGATCTCCACCCTCATCACCACCATCCTCGGCATGGTCACCTCTTATGTGGGCATCATGCAGGTGCTGAACGGTGAGATGACGCTGGGCGGCTATATGGCCTTCAGCACCCTTTCCTCTTACTTTACGAACCCGGTCAGCGAGCTGGTCGGCCTGCAGATGTCCATCCAGCAGGCCCAGATCTCCATCAAGCGTCTGACCGAGATCATGGATTACGAGTCCGAGCAGGACGAGACCCGCGAATACACCGAGATGGAAAAAATCGACGGTGACATTGAGTTCAAGGATGTCTCCTTCCGCTACGGCAGCCGTTCCCCGGCCCTGAGCCACGTCTCCTTCACCATCCCCTACGGCAAGAAGGTGGCCCTCGTGGGCAGCAGCGGCAGCGGCAAATCCACCATCACCAAGCTCCTGCTCAAGTACTATGAGCCGGAAAGCGGTACCATCAGCGTAGGCGGCGTCGAGCTGGACGAGTACAGCAATGCCTCCGTCCGCCGTGCCATCGCCTATGTCCCCCAGAACGTCGAGCTGTTCAGCAAGACCATCTACGACAACATCCGCATTTCCCGACCGGAAGCCAGCCTCGATGAGGTCAAGGCCGCTGCCAAGAAGGCAGATGCCCACGAGTTCATCCGCAAGCTGCCGCTGCAGTACAACACCTATCTGGAGGAAGCCGGCAACGGCCTCTCGGGCGGTGAGAAGCAGCGCCTTGCACTGGCCCGCGCCTTCCTGAAGGATGCGAACCTCTATATCCTGGACGAATCCACCAGCAGTCTGGACTTTGGTACAGAGAATACCATCTTTGATATGATCTACAACCAGCTTGCAGACCGCTCGATGCTGATCGTCGCCCACCGCCTCTCCACCATCCGTGATTGTGACCTCATTCTGGTCATGGACCACGGCGAGATCGTAGAGCGCGGCACCCACGAAGAGCTGCTGGAAAAGCAGGGCAAGTATTACGAGCTCTGGAGCCTGCAGCAGGGCATCTTCCGCGATAAGAAACGTGGGGAGAAGCCCGCAGCCCCTGTCTCTGCCGCCAAGGTGGTGGAGGACGAGGACGATGGCGAGTCCATCACCTACTAATTCGTTGCAGCCGCGTGCGCACGCGGTTACATAAATGGCTTTTTTTCCGGATGCGCATCTGGGATCTGGGCCGACTAAATTTGTTTTTCAATCATTTGAAGGGAGTAATTCATTATGATGATGCCTGCAAACTTTACTGCTGTTAACTCTGAGGTCGTCTACGGCGGCGCTGATCTGTTCTCCATCCTGGCTGACACCACCGCTCCTGTCTGGAACGCTGCTAACGTCAAGAAGTTCAACACCAACCTGATCACCCTGGTCAGCAACTCCTTCTTCCAGAATACCGTTAAGAGCACCCTGGGTGTTATGTTCGGCGGCAACTGGGGCGGCGACGACGGCCAGAAGATCTTCGGCGACGACGGCGAGCTCGCAAAGAACATCTACACTGTGAAGAACGGCAGCGATGTTGTCGTCTCTTCTGACGACATGACCTTCGGCAACAAGGTCATGCGTACTCTGGGCATGGCTTCTGTCGTCTACACCCTGGGCACCTCCGATGCCAAGGTCGACTTCGCTGAGAACGTCCGTGGCATTGGCTTTGGCCTTTAATCAGTAACCCCTAGAATTTGAAGTGTGTTTCGTCCGGCGGCTCTCGGGCCGCCGGATGATAATGCCTCGTAATGGTATGCCCGGAGGCACCTGCCTCCGGGCATACCTTATTTTTTTATAAAATTTACAGTTTGGCTCTTTATTCCGCACCGCCAAACCGTTATAATAAATTGATGCCTATATTCATCATGGGATGGGTAATAGGTGATGGTAAGATGTAGACTTACCCGAGGGGCTCAACCTCTCCGTCATCGCTTACGCGATGCCACCTCCCCTACCGAGGGGAGGCC
>ERZ838225.87-NODE-87-length-135917-cov-123.830055_pt1 | contig 135917 bp, 118 predicted proteins | sample MGYA00519684_ERZ838225 | MGnify/ENA primary metagenome ERZ838225 (study PRJEB31850, sample SAMEA3708829) | human gut metagenome | biome: human gut; feature: human-associated habitat; material: faeces | place: China | collected 2014 ... | reverse complement strand
ACCAAACCGGATTTATGTGCTGATACCGGGAAAGGAGGACGCTGCCCTTGCCTGATACCTCAAAGCTGGAAAAGCTAAACCGGGAGCTGGAGAAAAGCGAAAAGAAACTGCGGAAAGCCATCAATGATGAAAAGGCATTGCAGCACCAGTTGAAGCAGCTTACCCGAAAGGAACGGACACACCGGCTCTGTACCCGTGGCGGTATGCTGGAAAGTTTTCTGCAAGAGCCGGAACGCCTGACAGATGATGATGTCATGCTGTTGTTGAAACTCATTTTTCACAGACAGGACACGCAGGAACTATTGAAAAAACTGCTGGAACGGGAGAAGGCGGAAACCCCTTAGTTTACTAAGGGCGCAACTATACACCACCTAAAGGCGGTGCGTTGCGCCCTGCCGGGGGCGTCTCCGTTGCCGCTTTGGTCGGCGCAGAGCAGATGATTCCCCGCAGCATTCTGGCTGCCGTCAATCATCACAGGGGACGCTACACTTCCCCTGCGCTGGCTACCGCCAGCTACCCTTTTGTGGACTTGTCGGGATATTTTACTTCTCAAATATGGGCGAGTATTGTATAATGAGGGCAACGACATATTCTAAATTTGCAGGAAGCAGGAGTAAAAATGGAAGTTAAGCAATTAAACGAAGCTCAATATATGTGTACAATGGGAACTAAAATGTATGATGTAACAGAAAGCGCAGAAGCTGTGGTAAATATTTGGAACTATGCAAAGCAGTTATTGAAAGATAACTTGATTTCAAAGTATGGGTTCTCAAAAAAATATGTGGAGGCAGTTTATGAAAATAATGAACACACATATCAACATATTTTGCTCTTTACCAACCAGAAAAATTCTTATGCTGTAATTATTATTGACATAATTCATAAAACTATTTTAGGTCATTACATTCTTGAGTTGAATGAAAAGTATAGTTTGAATAGATGAAACCGTATAAAAATGCCAGTTTGTCGAGCCGACCCACCTTCGGGCCAACATGGAGCCGTTGACAAAAGCCTATTTTGAAAAAAAGGGTTTGATTTTCCTACCCGGTCTTTGCCGTTTTTATGGCAGAAATGACTTTTTCCTGAACTTTTTTCAAGACAGATTTTTTAGAAAACCACTTTGTCAACAGCCCCAACATGACCCGAAGCGCGTAGCACTTCCCTGTTACGTTTAGGGGCGAAACAGCCCCCATTCCATCAGGCTTTCCGGGTATGAAATCCGCATAAGCGATATTTTCCCCGTACCTGTTGGAGCGCTCCCCAGTGTATCATCTGGGAGCCATTTATAACTGAATATTGGCCGCCCACCGGCGGCACCGCCGAGCAGGAAATCTAATTTAGGTTCCCTGCTTTTTTCATGCCCGAAACCGGGAGAAAGGAGGACACTCTTGCCATGCCCACACTTTGATATCAAAATCGTCCAACGTAGCAACCGTCAGTCCGCCGTTGCGTCAGCCGCCTATCAGAGCGGGGAGCGGCTCTTTTCAGAGTACGACCAGAAACAGAAATACTACTCCCACAAGAGCGAGATTGTCCACACAGAAATCATGCTGCCGCCCCATGCACCGCCGGAGTACACCGACCGGAACACCCTATGGAATGCTGCCGAGGCCGTGGAAAAGGCAGAGCGTCAGCTCATGTCTGCCAATGCAGAATACTTTTACCAGAAATCCTTGCGGGACAATCCGCAGATTGCGCAGTCCGCCAGCAACCCCATTTCCCGGATGTGGCAGAAACGGCGTATCAAACAGCAGTATGCCAAAGCTGCACGGCAGACCGGACAAGCCGCCGCGCAGGGTGCAGCCGCCACCGCAGAGAACGGTTTCCGGGTGACAAAGCTGGCGGCCGAGGGCGGCAAACGGGTAGCCGAATTTGCGGCCCGGAACTGGAAAACCATTCTGATCGTGGCGGTGTTCGGTCTGCTGGCTCTGCTCTTGATAACGGGCTTGCAGTCCTGCACGGTGATGGCGGGCACCGCTGGGACCGGCGTGACGGCATCCTCTTACTTTTCCAAGGACAAGGATATGCTGGGTGCAGAAAAAACCTACGCCAAGCTGGAACAAAAACTGCAACAGTATCTGGACACCTACGAGGCCACCCACAACTACGATGAATACCATTTTTATCTGGACAAAATCGAGCATGACCCCTATGTGCTGATCTCGATTTTGTCCGCGCTCCATGATGGCGTTTTTACATTGGCCGAGGTGCAGGGCGAACTTGAAATGCTCTTTGAAAAGCAATACATCCTGACCGAGACCGTGACCATGCAGATACGTTACCGTACAAAAATGATGGTCATTATTGGCCCGTATGGTGTGCCGCAGGTTATCACCTACCAAGAACCGTATGAATACTACATCTGCACGGTCAAGCTGAAGAACAAGGATTTATCCCATCTGCCCGTGGAAGTACTGACCGAAGAACAGCTTAGTGCCTATTCGCTCTATATGCGCACGCTGGGCAACCGGCCGGATTTGTTTGGCAAAGCGCAATACCCCAATGCGTCCACCATCAAGCAGCCCACCTACTACGATATTCCCCCGGAAGCCCTCAAAGATGATAAGTTCGCCGCAATGATGGAGGAAGCCACGAAGTACATCGGCTACCCGTATGTGTGGGGCGGCAGTTCGCCCAGCACCAGCTTTGATTGCAGCGGCTACATTTCGTGGGTGCTGAATCACTCCGGCTGGAACGTAGGCCGCCAGACCGCACAGGGCCTTTACAACCTCTGTACTCCTGTTTCGACGGCGCAGGTCAAACCGGGCGACCTTGTATTTTTCAAGGGAACCTACGATACCCCCGGCGTGAGCCATTGCGGTATCTATGTGGGCAATTCCATCATGCTGCACTGCGGCGACCCGATCTCTTACACAAACCTCAACTCGAAATATTGGCAAGAACATTTTTACAGCTATGGGCGTTTACCGTGACGCCAGAAAGGATTTTGTATGGCAAAAAGACTTTCCCGCATTGAGCGCGACATTGAACGGCTCAAAGAAAAAATCAGCGAATACCAGCAGCAGTTGAAAGAACTGGAAGCTGAAAAGACCGAACAGGAAAATTTGCAGATCATTCAGTTGGTGCGCAGCATGAATATGAAGCCGGACGAGTTTGCGGCCTTCCTGCGCAGCGGTGCGCTGAACGCCGCTCCTACCGTCACCCCGTACCACAAACAGGAGGATGCCGCCGATGAAACCTGATTGGAACCGCCGTTTTGCAGCCGAGCTGCTGGCTATCCTGCTCTGCCTCTGCTCCTTTTCCATGCCCGCTTTCGCAAGCGGTACTGACCCTGCCCCGGAACCTCTGCCGGAGATTATCGAAGAAGAACTCACCACGGGCGGCATGGAGCCGGAGGGTGTACCCATCACGCCCAAGGGCAATGCAACACTGGTGGATGATTTTTACGGCGACAAGCAGCTTATCACTGTGACCACCAAAGCCGGGAATTATTTTTACATTCTAATTGACCGCGCCAACGAGGACAAAGAAACCTCTGTCCACTTCCTGAACCAAGTGGATGATGCCGACTTGCTGGCTCTGCTGGATGAAGAACCGCAGGAAACCGAAGTCTGCACCTGCACGGTGAAATGTGAGGCCGGAAGTGTCAATGAAAACTGCCCCTTGTGTGAAAAGAGCCTGCGGAGCTGCACGGCCCCGGAGGCTGTGAAAACCGACACCGAAACGCCGCAGGAAAAGCCGAAATCCAACATGGGCAGTCTGATGATTCTGCTGGCGCTGGCTCTGGCGGGCGGTGGCGCGGCACTCTATTATTTCAAGTTCCGCAAGCCCAAGGCCGATACCACCGGGCACGATGATCTGGACGAATACGATTTTGGCGAGGACGAGGATGCAGACGAGGAACCGGCTGAAATCGAGATTCATTCGGAGAACGGACAGGAGGACGAAACATGAGCGTTCAGCTGGTAATTGCCGAAAAGCCCAGCGTAGCCCGCAGCATTGCCGCCGTGATCGGGGCCGCTGAAAAGCAAAACGGCTATTGGCAGGGTGGCGGGTATCTGGTCAGCTGGTGCATCGGGCATCTGGTGTCCTTTGCCGAGGCTGGCCAGTACGACGAAAAATACTGCAAATGGCGGTATGAGGATTTGCCCATCCTGCCACAGCCGTGGCAGTTCATTGTCCCGGACGAGAAGAAACAGCAGTTTGAAGTTCTGCGTGCCCTGCTCAACCGCCCGGATGTGGACAGTGTGACTGCCGCAACCGACGCAGGCCGGGAGGGAGAACTGATCTTCCGCTTTGTCTACCAAATGGCCGGCTGCACGAAACCCGTAAAGCGGCTCTGGATTTCCAGCATGGAGGATGCCGCCATCCGGGAGGGCTTTGCAAACCTGTGCCCGGATTCGGATTATGATGCTCTGTATCAATCGGCCCTCTGCCGTGCAAAAGCAGATTGGCTGGTGGGCATCAATGCAACACGGCTGTTTTCGGTGCTGTACCATAAGACCCTAACCGTGGGCCGGGTGCAGACCCCGACACTGAAAATGCTGGTGGACCGGGATGCAAAAATCCTGCGCTTCCAGAAAGAGAAGTATTATACGGTCGGCATCCAGTCCGGCAGTCTGAAAGCAGACAGTGGACGCATTGCCAGCATGGACGAGGCCGACACTTTGAAAAATGCCTGTGCCGGGGCATCTGCTATCTGTTCTTCTGTCAAGCGGGAGAAAAAGACAGAACAGCCGCCCAAGCTCTATGACCTGACCACATTGCAGCGGGAAGCAAACCGTCTGTTCGGTTTTACCGCAAAACAGACCCTTGATTACGCCCAGCAGCTTTACGAAAAGAAATTGCTGACCTATCCCCGCACCGACAGCCAATATCTGACCGAGGATATGGGCCAGACGGCACAACATCTTGTGTCCGACCTGCTGTGGCTGCTGCCCTTTGCCCAAGGGCTTGACTTGCCCCCGGATGTGGGGCGGGTGCTGAGCAGCAAAAAGGTATCGGACCACCACGCCATCCTTCCCACCGCCGAATTTGCAAAGCAGGGGTTCACTGGCCTTGCCGAGAGTGAATGTATGTTGATGAACCTTGTCTGTTCCAAACTGTTCTGCGCTGTGGCCGCACCCCATGAATACGAAACTGTGACCGCTGTGCTTTCCTGTGCAGGGAACGAATTCACCGCCAAGGGAAAGACCGTGCTTGTCCCCGGCTGGAAAGAGATCGACCAGCGGTTCCGCTCCACTCTGAAAGCAGACGGTGAAGAAGAAACGGAAGCGATGAACACTCTGCCGGAACTGGTCGAGGGACAGACTTTTTCCGTGACTGCCGATATTTTGGAACACTTCACGTCCCCGCCGAAAGCCTACACCGAAGATACGCTCCTGTCGGCAATGGAGCGGGCCGGGACCGAGGATATGCCGGAGGACAAGGTGAATTGCTCCGCAGGAGCAAGAGAGGGTGGCCTGGGCCATGCGGAACGCAAAGGGCTGGGCACTCCGGCCACCCGTGCCGCGATTCTGGAAAAATTGGTGCAAATGGGCTTTGTGCAGCGCAAGGGCAAACAGCTTGTCCCCACCAAGGACGGCATCAATCTGGCGGTGGTTCTGCCGGAAAGCCTGACCTCTCCCGTCCTGACCGCCGAATGGGAAAACCGCCTGACCGAGATTGCCAAGGGCAATGCAGACGCGGACGAGTTCATGGCCGAAATTGAAGCGCAGGTGCGCCAGCTGGTCAAGACCTATTCTTGTATCAGTGCAGATAAGCAAAACCTGTTCCAGTCGGAACGGGTTATTATCGGCAAGTGTCCCCGGTGCAGTGAAAACGTCTATGAGGGCAAGAAAAACTTCTACTGCGGGAATCGTAGCTGTCAGTTCGTGATGTGGAAGAATGACCGCTTCTTTGAGCAGCGCAAAAAGGCGTTCACATCGAAGATCGCCGCTGCTCTGCTCAAAGACGGCAAGGCAAAAGTCAAGGGCCTCTACTCCGAAAAGACAGGCAAAATCTATGATGCAACGGTGCGTCTGGCAGATACGGGAGGCAAGTACGTCAATTACCGGGTAGAGCGCAAAGAGTAAGGCAAAAATACGAGGGCCGGTTATGGTAAGGTGAAGCATTCATTTTGCCATAACCGGCTCTCTCTATCCGTAGGATAGCAAAATAAAGGAGTGTGACCAAATGAGCGAATTATTTTCCATCCAGCTGCAAAATCGGCAGCAGCAAGGCAGGGATGGCGTCTGGCTGGACCTGCCTACCACAACCGAACAGGTACAAGCAGCCCTGCGGCAAATCGGCATTTCGTCCGATAATCCGCAGAGCCTTTTCATTTCCGGCTACTTTGCCGAGGAAGAAAAACGCTTTGCAATTCCTTATAACTTGGTGCTGGCATCCAATGTGGACGAACTGAACTTTCTGGCCGCACGGCTGGAAACGCTTTCTGCCGGGGAACGCGCAGAGCTGAACGCCGCCCTGCAAGCCCCGCAGAGTGAGCTTTTCAGCATCGGGAGAATCACCGACTTTCCCGAAAACGTGGACTACTATGTGCATCTGCCGGATGTGCACGGGCCTGCCCAGCTAGGAGATTACTACCTGAATCGCTCCGGCATGGTGGATATGCCGGAGGAATGGAAAGGCGGCATCGACACGGCGCAGTTTGGCCGCTATGTGGCCCAGCAGGAGCAGGGTGCATTTACCCAGTACGGCTACCTTGTCAAAAGCGGGGACGAGTGGCAGAAAGTCCACGAAGGCCAGCCTGTGCCAGAGGAATACCGGGTGCTGTCTTTTCCTGCATCGGAAATCCTGTGGGATGCGGCCAACATCCCGCCGCCTGTTCAGCCTGAAACGGAACCGCAGAAAGTTATCCCCATCATCCTGAACGGCAAAGACAGCGCGGAACGGATGAAAGAAATTACGGACCGGCTGGAAACAGGGATTCAAGAGCTGTTCGACAGCGACCGCTACAAAGCCTACCTCACCACGATGGCGAAATTCCACAATTACAGCTTCAACAACACCTTGCTGATTGCCATGCAGGGCGGCCAACTGGTGGCGGGCTTCAACAAGTGGAAAGACACGTTCCACCGCACCGTAAAGAAAGGCGAAAAAGGCATCAAAATCCTTGCTCCTGCGCCGTACAAGGTCAAGCAGAAGATGGAAAAGCTGGACGAACAGGGCAAGCCGATTCTGGACAAGGACGGCAAGCCGCTGACGGAAGAAAAAACGGTGCAGATTCCGGCATTTAAGGTGGTTTCCGTGTTCGATGTCAGCCAGACCGAGGGCGAACCGCTGCCATCTATCGCAGTGAATGAACTGTCCGGCAGCGTGCAGGACTATCAAGATTTTTTCAAAGCGTTGGAGCAAGCTTCCCCGGTGCCCATCGGGTTTGAGGACATCGAGGGCGGGGCGCACGGTTATTTCCACCTGCTTGACAACCGCATTGCCATTCAAGAGGGCATGAGCCAGTTACAGACCATCAAGACGGCTATCCATGAAATTGCCCACGCCAAACTTCACGCCATCGACCCCACCGACCCGGAACAGACCAACCGCCCGGACAGCCGCACCCGCGAGGTGCAGGCCGAAAGCGTAGCTTATGCCGTCTGCCAGCACTACGGGCTGGACACATCCGAGTATTCCTTTGGTTATGTGGCCGGGTGGAGTTCGGGCCGGGAACTGGCCGAGTTGAAAGCCTCTCTGGAAATTATCCGCAATACGGCCCATGAACTGATCTCCGCACTGGACGAACATCTGGCAGAACTGCGCCAGCAGCGGGAAGCAGACCTTTCCGCTGCACAGGAGGTCGCATTTGCATTGGATAACGGCAACACCCTGTTCATCCAGACCTGTGATTCCGGCTATGACTATACACTGTATGATGCGGACAAAAAGGCTCTGGACGGAGGCCAGCTGGACGCGCCCGGTCTGACCCTGCCGGATGCCGGGCAGGAAGCGCTTAATCTGTTGGGGCAGACAGCCGCGGTGTCAGAAGTCCTGTTGGGCGATAAGCTAGCGGCATTCCAAGAGACGGCGGAAAAGGCCAACGAAATTCCCGCACCCGTTAAAATTCCAGACCCCGCCGCAGAGCCCACGGTCACAATTCTGTGGAGTGAAAGTGACAAGCTGCAGGACGGCGAAACCATGCCACTGTCCGTGGCAAACCGCGTCTTTGAAGAACTGGACACCACCCAGCACACGGAACGGGAAAAGGACGGCTACACAGGTGGCTGGTACGACAAGACCGCATTCCGCATTGATTTTACCCTGAACGGCCAGCCAGACAACTACGAGGGGCGGCAGGATTTTGGTGACGGAGAGGGTTCTTTGGTTCAACACATCCAGAACTACCACGAATACTACGCCAAAGATGAAAACTGGAAGAATTTTGTTCTGCATAACAAAGGCCCGAAAGCATGGGAGCAGGACAAGGCAGAGCGGGAAATGGTGCTGACCGAGTTTATCCCGTACCTCAAACAGCATTGCAATCTTTCCGCTATGGAGCAGACGGCTACCGCCGCTTTGCGAGAGGGACAGAACATTTCGCCGGAACAGGCGGCCTATTACAACGCTGTTGTGGCCTATGTGCAGGACTGCCGCCCGCTGCTCAACCAAGGCCAGTATAACTTGCCGGAACCGCCCAAGCTGGCTGACTTTGACCAGAGCTTGCAGGATTACAAGGCACAGGTGCAGGCCGAGATCGCGCAGGAAGCGGCTGCTGCCGGAATGACCGTAGAGGAATACGCAGCGGCAGGCTTTGAAGCACCGCAGCAGGACAGCTTTTCCATCTACCAGCTGCGCAATGAAGATTCCACCCGCGATTACCGTTTTGAGCCCTACGACCGCCTGCAGGCTGCCGGTTTGACCGTGGACAAGGCCAACTATACGGAAGTATACGCCGCGCCGCTGACTGCTGGCACCACGTTGGAGGACATCTACCGCACATTCAATGTGGACTATCCGGCAGATTTCAAGGGACACTCGCTGTCCGTTTCGGATGTGGTGGTGCTGCACCAGAATGGGCAGGACACCGCCCACTACTGCGACAGTGTGGGCTTCCAGCAGGTGCCGGAGTTCTTGCGGGAAAATCCGCTGCGCACCGCAGAACTTTCCACCGAACAAAACGAAAATATGATTGATGGCGTGCTGAACAATGCGCCCTCTCTGGGCGAATTGGAGGCCAAAGCAAAGGCCGGAGAACAAATCTCTCTGACAGACCTTGCCGCCGCAGTCAAGGCCGAGGAAAAGGCACCAAAAGCCAAGAAGTCCCGCACAGCCAAGCCGAAAAAGCCGTCCATCCGGGCACAGCTGGATGCCGCAAAAAAGGAACAGAGCAAGCAAACGCTGCCACGGGAAAAGGCAAAGGAATTGGAGGTCTGACACATGAATTTTAGCGTGGAAGAAGAAAATTTGATCTGTATGTACCACACCTCTGACCGCCGCCGCACGATGGCACGGATGCTGGCCGCCCTGCCGGATATGGACACAGAAATGCGGCGGCTGGCGAATGGAACCATTGCAAAGTTGGAGCACATGACTGATGCGGACTTTGACGGACAGAGGTTCGATTTTGCGGGTGAGTGATACCGCCAGCTCGACAATGACACATTATTTTCAGCAAAAGTGATGTGTCGTTGCCAACACAGAAATAGCCGGACACGGTGGCCTTGTGGCTGCTGTGTCCGGCTATTTTTCATGTATCAGTCTTTATCTTTTTTCTCGGTGGGATTTTCCGGCAGTTCGGCGGCATCTTCTACAATGTCGGTCACAAGCTGCTGGAAGTCAAACGCATTCTTTTCTGTAATAACGGGCTTGCCAGTTTCTGCTTCAAGAGCCTGCCGTGCAATACCGGCTACCTTGCCGCCGCGTTTAGCAACCTGCTTGTTTTCTTCAAAGGTCTGCGGCTTTGCAGTCTTGGAAATATCCGTGGTAGATGCTTCCGCCAGCATGGTCAGCACAAGTTCCAAATCGGTCATGTTGTCCCGGAGATTTTCTTTTGTCAGACCTTTCAGCCGCTTGTACTGCCCCGTGGTCATGCCGGACCATGCGCGGGAGATTTCATCGGTCAGGATGGCGTACTCCTTGCCCTTTTGCACTCCGCGCTTCTTCCATTCGTCCGTTAGTTCGTTGCGGATGCGGATTGCCAAAAGCCGCTGGTGAATCCATTCTTCGGAGTAGCCTTTCTTCAAATAGGTATCAAGCGCACGGTCAATAGCTTGCTCCGGGTCGATGGTTTCTTCGATGCGTTCCTTGCCCACCATTGCCAGCCATGCCTTGAACGGTTCAGCTTTCGGGGACGGGATGGACTGGATGATACGCAAAAGCTGTTCGGTGTTGGCGACATCTGTCTTGTACCGTTTTCCATCAGAGGACAACATTTTCAGTTGTACGATTTTTTCGTACAACTCATTTGCCCCCTCAGCTTTCAGCTTACGCTTAAGGTCGCTCCAATAACGCCGTGGATTGGCTGTTCCAGTTAAAACAGAAATAACATCAATAATCGAAAAATACCATTCTTCCTTTTCTGCATCCCATGCAGTACGGATTTTCTGATCTTCAAAAAGCTGGATAGAGCCGTTATCGTTCACTTCTGCCATAGAGGGTTCCTCGCTTTCGTTGTCTAAGTCTATTTTACATGATTTCGGGCGGAAACGCCACCCGGTCTAAGCGTTTGGGATTCAAAAATCCGAACAATATTTTGTGCAGATTTACCGTTCCTGCATCTGCTCCTTTCCCGGTGCTGTCCGCAGAATGCCGTCCACATTCTGCTTGATGATACCGTACTCCTGCATCTGGCGTTTGACTTCGGCGTACTGCTGTTGCAGTTGCTTTTTCTGCTCGGTCAGTTGCTTATACTCGTTTTTCAGGGCGTAGAGGTCGGGCCGCTTTTGAAAGCCCTGCTCTTTCAGGGCCTTGGACGCCGCTTCATAGAGAATCAGGGTGCCCTCGTGCCTGCGCCGGAATTGCTTTTTGTCAGCGGCCCGCTGGTATTCCTGCACCAGTGGACGCAGTTCCTTACAGGTGGTGACATCCTTTATCAGCACGGCCATTTCTGCAAGTCGGCGCTCTGCTGCTTTCAATGCGGCGGCAGCTTCGGTGCTGGCGGCGGTGATCTCGGCCACCCGGCTTTCCAAATCCGGGTAGCTTTCGATTTCATGCTCGGTCAGGAAGTTCAGCGTCCGGGCTGCCTGTTTCAGATTGTGGAGTTTTGCCCACTTCTCATACCCTGCGGACTGCTGGGCCTTGATGCTGTTCTCCAAATCAATCCGCAGCGAAATTTTGCGGTTTTCTTTGGGCTTCCGCTCCACGAACCGCCCTTTGATGCGTTCGATGATGGCTTCCTCGGTGTAGGCTTCGCCCAGCGTTTTGCAGCGGGTGAACCGTTCCTGTCCGGGCGCACGGAACGAAACATACTTGCCACGCTTGGCCTCGTAGCCCTGCTCCTGCAGGAGCCGCAGAAAATCGTCAAAATCCTTGGCCTGCGGGATGGCTGCATCTATGGCGGCTTTCAGCTTCGCCTTCCAACTCGTGCCCTTGCGGTGCGCGTCCCACTCGGCATAGCTCTTGCCCCGGTCTTGACCGGGCATCACCACAGACAGGCCGTATTCCTTGCATAGCCGATCGCTAGTGCGCCGGATGTAGGCATAACTTTGTCGGTTGGAAACATACTTTCGCTGATTCACCATGTCCACAGCGCAAAAGATAATGTGGTTGTGGACGTGCCCTTTGTCAATGTGCGTAGTTAGCACATAGGGATATTTTCCTTGCAGCACTTCATCTGCAAGCTGTCGGCCAATTTCGTGGGCCTGCTCCGGCGTGGTTTCGCCCGGCGCAAAAGACTGTATCAGGTGGTGGGCCAGATTGTTGCCTTTCTGCATGGCCTGTGACAACAGCAGTTCAAATTCGATGTCGGCGGTTTCGTAGGAGCAGGCAAAGGAGGACACCAGCATTTTTTCGTCCGTCTTGGCCGGATTCTCGATGTAGTCCAATGCCTTTTTCAGCGTTGACTTGATAGGATGTATCTTTGTAACTGCCATATCTGCGCCAATGCTCCCTTGATGTCCGCAACGTCTTGTGTGTACAGCGGCCCCATGCTGTTCAGCCGCCGCGCGATCTGATTGACGTTGACACCGATCTTTTGCAGTTCGGCGGTTTGCGCCCGGATGTCGGTGGTGTCGATGTGGACAACATAACCGTCTATCAGCATCTTCCGGGCGTATGCAGAAAAGTTCCGGGTATGCAGCAGAGCCATCTTCTGCCGGATAAGTTCCCGTTCCTCCGGCGTCACGGGAACCCGCAGGACAATTTTTCGGGTTCGGTTCGTCATAATTTCACCTCGTTTCTTGGGGGTCTGGGGTACTCCCCAGCAAGCATTTTTGCCGGGAGTGGCTACACTCCCTATGCTTGCTACGTTACCTCTCCCACTACTAAGACACCGAAACGCCCCCGTTTTGCCCGCAAAATGCAAAAAAAAATAAGAGGACGCTTTTGCATCCTCTCAATGACCGTGCATGACAATCAGACACACACGGGCTCTTTTTCCTGTTCATGGATTCGTAAGGCACCGTCAATGGCACCTTCTACGATGGGTAAGTATTCTTCCGGGCAAAGCTGCAGCTTGTGGCTGACCCGCTGACGTTCCGCACTTTCTTCCCGCATGAGTTCCGGGTTGAAGTACCGCTCCACGGGCAGACCACATATTTTTATCAACTGAATCACCACCGGCAGGCTGGGCAGCGTGCCTTCGTTCTCAATATTAGCAAGATACCGGCTGTCACAATGTATCATGTCAGCCAGCGCACTGCGGGAAAGCTGTTTTGCCTTTCGTGCTGCCTTGACATCCGCTCCGAACGTTTCAAAGCCGGGACAGTCCTCAATTTTCGCCATTCTGCATCACCCATATACATTTTATAGTTCATGGACGATTGGCGAAATGATGCAAAGCGCATTGTTGCTAAACTTTATTGTTCATAGTTTGAGCATTGTATTCTCTGGAAAATCGAAATATAATAGAATATGGAGGTGTGAGCATGAAAATCTTCATTATAGAAGATGAACCGACAATCCGCGAGGAACTTGTTCAGCTTCTTCAAAAGTACGGCTATCACCCTATATCATTGTACATTTCTGGTCAGGTTATGAGAATGTAATCAAATTTGATGTAAGGTAGTATTTTGTTTCATTTCAAAAGTGGTTCTGCCTTGCTCTAATGCAACAGAGACGGTTATAATTAAAATAATATGTGAGCTTTAATTCGGAAATCTGAGAAATGATAAGGAGATAATAGTATGGAAACTGGAACACACCCACATCTTCTGATTATTGAAGATGATGTGCTGCTCAATGATATGACGAAGCGGCTTTTGACCCAACATGGTTATTGCGTAACCTCTGCATATTCTGGAAGCGAGGCGCTTCTGTTGATTGAGAAAGGCACTTTTGACTTAATTTTACTTGATTTAATGCTGCCCGGCATACCGGGGGAAACAGTATTGGAAAAGATGAAAAGCACGATGGATATTCCGATTATCGGTGTGTCCGCTAAAACGGATATAGACAGCAAAGTGAACCTCATACGAAATGGTGCAGATGATTACATCACAAAGCCATTCGACAATCAAGAGCTGCTGGTGCGGATTGAAGCAGTGCTCCGGCGCTTTCAGAAGTCTACCACCCCCAACAATAGCAAAATACTTCGCTTTAAGGACTTGTCCCTTGATACAGAAGCTATGGAGGCTAAAATCAGGAATACCCCCATTACTTTGACACGGTATGAATACCTGATTTTGCAACTTCTGATGTCCTCGCCCTCAAAGGTATTCACAAAGAACAATATTTTTGAAAGCATGTGGAATGAAAATTTTATCGGGGACGATAATGCAATCAATGTCCACATTGGAAATCTCCGCAAGAAGTTTGCCAAGGTCAATCCAGAGGAAAAGTATATTCAGACGGTTTGGGGCCTCGGTTTCAAAATGCAGGGCTAATCCTTAGAGAAATCTTATGAAGTTTGCACACCAGTCTGCTACAATAAGACAGCATGGAAAGGGGATGATTATTTTGGAGACTGCTTTGGAAACAGCCGGGTTGACCTATGTTTTCCCGGATGGAAACGGAATTAAAAATATCGCGTTTCAGGTAAAACGCGGAGAAATCTATGCACTGTATGGCGGCCATCACGCCGGGAAATCTGTACTGTTGCAAACCATTATAGGTACACTTAGACCTCAAGCTGGTACGCTCAAATTATTTGGCAATATAGACTATCAGAAGGAGCGCCGCCGGATTGGGTTTGTACCACAAAAGCCTGTGACAATCGGCTCTCTGTCACCTGCTGATATGCTGCGTTATTTTTCTTCCGTTTTTGGAACCACAGAAATCCATATTTTAGATATACTGCATTTGAACCTGAAAGAGAAAAAGGCGGTACGGCGATTGCCATTATCGACCCAGCGTTTAGTGAATTTGGCTGTTGCCCTTTTGGGAAATCCAGATATGATAATTTTGGACGATCCTTTTTCCGGGCTAGATAAGGGAGAATGTGAACACCTGCTTTCTGTTCTGAACTATCTGCATGAAATCAACCATACCACACTTTTAATCTCTGGACAGGATTATACGCTGCTTTCCCGGCTTGCATCCAAATATGGCGTAATGGCAGATGGAAGGCTGCTTTGTGAGCTTACGGCTGGGGAATTGAAAGAGAGCTGCCAGCGGTGCATAAAGATAAGAACTCCACAATTAGAACGGGCTATTACGATTTTAAGCCAGCAGTTCCCGGATTTTGAAGTGTTGGGTCATGACCTGATTAGAATTTTTCATTGTAATGAGCAATCCGGGGAAATCAATACGCTGCTGGTTCATTCCGGGATAGAGGTATCAGAAATCTGGCTTGCCGGTATGGAGCCGACCGACTATCTTTTGAAAATGACAGGAGGTGCAAAGAGTGATTCAGACGATGCAAAGTGAGTTGTTCCGTATCCGCAAAAGCCGCCTGTTTTGGGCCTGCCTCGTATTGGCTGCGTTTTTTGTCTTTGCGCTTGCCCTGACCTTTTATCACAATTTGGTAAATGGTATGCTTCCGGTTATATCACTGGTTTCGTTCACGGAGTTTCTGTTTTCAGATTACAGTCTGATTTTTCCATTGACGCTCTTTTTGTGCCTGTACTTTACAGAAGATTTTCATACCGGCACATACAGTATCACACTTTCTAAAGGTACAAGCAGAGTACACCTATTCTTTGGAAAACTGCTGGCCTCATGGGGTGGCGTTTTATTTTTTCTGTTTGTATGCTTTGGTGTTGCGTATTTGTCAATTCTGATGATGGGAGCATCCCGGTATGACATAAAGTATTCGTTTTCTGCAATCGGAGTCTTTCTTTTGTTTCAATGCCTGTGCTTTTTAGGTTACACTGCATTTCTCAATTTGTTAAGTTACCTGCTCCGGCATCGGATCATTGTTACGATTACCGCATTTTTTATGCTGGGGGTTTTGTATTTATATCTCACAAAGATAAGTACAGCACTGGATATGGATTATTCGCTCTACAAGTATTGGGTTGTAGGGCTATCTCATAGCTTGCAGATCAATACCTTTGGGGAGGATTTAATACCCATTTGTTTGACACTGGTAGTATATCTGTTTTTACCAACAGCCATTTCGCTCTCCCTGTTTCTAAGGTTGGACTTGCGCAATTTGGAAAGGCGGTGATGGCTACATGATGGTGTTATGTATCTTGCTTGCAATGCTTTCCCTGTTTTTGTCCCTGAAACTGATTTATCAGCGAAAGTTGGTTCAGAAAGTAAAAAAACAGATTGACTTTCTGATTGACCGTGATACGCAAACCGAAATTATGGTGGAAAAAACGGATGGGACAATACAGGATTTGGCTGCAAGTATCAATCATCTTCTGAAAAAATATCGTAGCATGGGGCAGGAAATTGAACGGAGCGATACACTGTTCCGAGATACCATTACCAGTCTTTCCCATGACTTGCGAACGCCGCTGGCAACAGCAAATGGCTATATCCAGCTCTTACAGGAACAGGATTTAACAGGGGAGCAAAAAGAATATGCAACGATTGCGGGAGAAAGAATTTCCGCTGTAAAGCTGCTTCTCGACCAACTGTTTGAATTTGTAAGGATTGAGGCCGACGAACTGAAATTGAATTGTAGAAATACGGATATACACAGTGTACTTCGGGATGTTGTCGCCTCATACTACGGCGATTTTGAACAGAAAAAATGTGTCCCCTATATCGTTATCCCAAATCCACCAGCTATCATTTGGGGCGATCCAGATGCCTTGACCCGGATTTTCTCAAATGTGGTTTATAATGCACTTGTTCACGGGGAGGGAAATTATCAAATCACCGCAGCGATAGAAGAAGCTCAAACGGTCATAACCATTAAAAATGCGTCGAGCAGTATTCAGCAAGAAGATATTCCTCATTTGTTTGACCGTTTTTACACCACCGACCAGTCACGAACAAAAAAGACAACCGGGCTGGGATTGGCAATCGCTCAAAGACTTGTGACCCGCATGGGCGGGCAAATTGTCGCTTCCTTGCAAAACGGTATCTTTGCAATTCAAGTCGTGTTTCCCATTGTCAATTCCTAAAGGGCTGCTTCGGCGGCTCTTTTTTCATCCTTAGACTTTCCTTAGACTTTTCTCAAACAAATCTTAAACCTCTTTGGTAAAGTATGAGCCATAGGAGGTATAAACAAATGGTTAAAGTAGCTTTAGTGGTTTCTATCATCGCTTTGGCGGTGTGCCTGCTCACGGCCTTGCATGGCGTATTGAGCGATGGACTAAAAGGACTAAAACAGAGATCAAAACCCATTAGTATTTCATTTTTGATTTATGCTGTGGCCTTTTTGCTTTTCATCCTTTTTCAATAACGGAGGTATTTCATGCTGCAAATCAAAAATGTAAATTTGAATGTTGGAAATACCGCATTGCTGTCCAACATCAACTTGACTTTAGAGCAAGGAAAAATCTATGGTGTACTGGGGCCAAACGGAGCCGGTAAAACAACACTGTTTAAGTCCATGCTGGGGCTGACTGCCTTTTCGGGAGAAATCCTCTCTGATGGACAGCCCGTTTCCAGTAGATGTTTTGGAAGTTTGATTGAATACCCGGCTTTTTACCCCCGGCTCACCGTAGAGGAAAATTTGAAGCTCCACGCACAATATTTAGGTCTGAAAAGACCAAACATCGAAGTGGCGCTCAAACAAGTGAACTTGCTGGATGCCCGAAAAAAGCTGTTCTCTCAACTTTCTTTGGGGATGCGCCAACGACTGGGAATTGCTCGCGCCTTTTTAGGCGATGTTCAATATTTACTGCTGGACGAACCTACCAACGGTCTTGATCCGATGGGGATAAAGGAAATCCGGCTGCTTCTGAAAGAACGCTTAAAATCTCCCCAACACTGTATTTTGGTATCAAGCCATAATCTGACGGAGATTGCTGCTGTCACGGATGTTCTTATTTTCATTCGTGACGGAAAAATCATCAAGATTGTAGAAAACGACTATAACGAAAAGGAACTGGAAGCCCTGTATGAGGATATTATGACTTCCGGCCAGAGGGAGGAAGCATAATGGGAGTGTTGATTAAAAATGAGTTTTACAAGTTGAAGCGGGAATGGTTTATGGTATTTCTTCTGCTGTTGTCGCTTCTTCCCATCATTACCGGCGGAGCAGGAGCAATTTTCAACAGTAGCACAACATCACTTGCTGACCTGTTCTTCTTTATGAATAACCAGTTTTCCATGTTCTTCCCAATGGTGCTCTTCATTTTGATTGGTTCGCTGTTTTATCAGGAATACAAAAACAAAACTTACATCAACTGGATTACCTACGGGTTTTCAAAGAAGAAGCTCTTTCTATCGAAAGTTACTGTCAGCGTCGTTATCGGCATCTGTTTTGCGGCTGTCTTATTTATCGCATTTGGCCTATTGGTGGCGATACTCAATGGAGCTGGCAGGTTGACCGGCGGTATTTCCCTGTTCCTCAAGCTGGCAATCGGGTTTGGAATTGAAGCCGGTGTTGTCGTTTTTGTAACGACCTGTTTAGGGGCAATCGTTATCAATCTGAGCCGCAATATTATTGTAACAAGCGTTGTCGGAGTTATATATGGCTTTGTATCTTGCCTGTTCATCGGTTCAGAAAGAGGCTTTGTCATTCCGGGTAGCTTTGCATATCGTGTGTCTATGTTCTTCTCGGATAAATCCACTTACTATGAGGTGCCTATATCGGCCACCATTGGCGGATGTATTAGCATTGTATTTTGCTTTATTGTTCTGTTTCTGGTTGGATTGATTGTCTTTTCTCATAAGAAAAAAATAGAAAATTAACTGCCGGACGACGGCAAAAGAAAAAAAGCCGTCGTACAGCAGACATATCCGCGCGCCCATTTTGAACCGGCGGCTTTTGAGAAAATCAAGGCCGCCGGTTCTTTTTGCTTATCAAAGCGTTTCATCGTCCGTATGGCGGCCACTAGGAGGATGCCGCTATGCGCCTGATATTCTATCGAACGCCTAGCTTTGAACTGTCAAAAAAAGCCTTGCTCCCGCACAGGGTCAGCAGGGCTTTTACTATGTACTATACGATGTAGCTACTGCGCGTTTCGTGCTGCCATTATGCCCGGTTGGCCGTTTTCGGTCTGCTGGGCTTTTCTATTGCCGCCTGAAAAGCTGCCTGTTCCAAAAATATTTTTGGAAATTTTCAAAAAAGCGGGCAGAATCGGGTGTTTCAGGTGTCATATTAGCGGAAAGGGAAAAATCCACCCGACATCCCCACGGAAAGGGGGTGAGAAGATGGAAGCTATCCCTCGCAACGATGGCGAACAGTACCGATTCGATGCGTTCTGCAAAGCGGTGCTGCGAAATGAGGCCCGGAACTATCACCGAAATAAGAAACGTCTGCTTGACCGTGAAAAGTCATTCAGCGTTCTTTCGTTGGAAGAACTGGGGCAGCTCACGAGTGTAGACCATTATCCAAGTGAAGAATTTGTATTTTCATCCTACGGCTGTGATCTGCACATCGACAATGAACTTGTTGCCAATGCGTTTGCCGCTCTGCCAAAGCAAGAACAAAGCATTCTGATTCTGTTTTGCGTTCTGGAACTGGGCGATGGCGAGATTGGCGACCTCATGGGAATGTCCCGGAGTGCTGTACAGCGCCACCGGACAAAAACGCTGAACGAGCTGCAAAAAAAGCTAAAGGCGCACTTGCCGGAGGGAGGTTAGGCGTAAATGAACTCCTATGAACACACGAGCAGAGAGTTTTTACCGCTCTCGGTGATTCGCTCTGCCTGCGCTGGGGACACCGATGCAGTTGAACAGGTTTTGCGACATTACAGAGGTTATATCAACAAGCTCTGTACAGGCATTCTCTATGACAAGCACGGTCAGCCTCATGTGTGCATAGACGAGTACATGAAACGCCATCTGGAAATCAAACTGATTTCTTCTATTGTAACCAAAGCCGAAACGGGCTGACCCTTTCCACGTTTCGGGACAGCACCTTGAAAAATATGCCCGCAGGACAATGGCGGTGCATTATAGGGCAAACGGATACGTTGCTGTCTGTATCGAGCCGGACGGCGGGTGCGCCACGATGCTTTTCTTTGAAAAGCGGAGCGATCTCCACCCCGCCGCAATGTAAGCGCGGCTGCTTGCGGGCCATGACATACTGACAGGCTGATACTCCCTTACCGTCAAAGTCCGAGCGTTCAGAGCGTCGCAGGCAATGAGTAGGGCTGCATGAGGAATGCAGGGGTGAGATTCCCGTGGGCTGCTGCCAGCAGCCATCCGTTGGCTCATTTTTTGATTTTTAAGAAAGGGGATTTTACGATGCAAGCGAAAAAGACAAACCCTGAAAAAACAAAAAATCCAGAGGTACTTACTCTGGATTCGACTTATCGTATTGGCAATCGCTCCTTTATCGTTGAGCCGGTGTTCAAAGAAGAAAGCTCCCAGACCTTAGGAGAAGTTCTTCTCCGGCTGATGAAATCCGAAAGCGAAAAATTATAATGACCTTTCGGGAGGCAGCGGACAGAGAAAGCGGATTGTGTTATAATATAGGTGTACAAGTGAATTTGCTATTCGACTGTCCCAAGAAAGGAGCGAGTATGAAACAGTCGAGTAACAAGAAATCCCGTGAAGCAACCGCTTTTCTCTATGAGCGTCTTTCCCGTGATGATAATTTGGAGGGCGAGAGTTACAGCATCGGCAACCAAAAGAAACTGCTCACCAAAGTTGCAAAGGAAAAAGGCTATACCAATCTGGTTCACTTTCTGGATGATGGCATTTCCGGCGTGACCATGAACCGTCCCGGTTTCGTTGAAATGATGCAGCAGCTTGAACAAGGAAAAGCCTCTGCTGTGTTCGTCAAAGACCTTTCCCGTCTGGGCCGAAACTATATTGAGGTCGGACGGCTGACAGAAGAATTTTTCCCAGACCATGACATCCGACTTGTTGCCGTTTCGGACAACATCGACACGGCCGAGGGAGAAAACGAACTGGCACCCATCCGAAACCTGTTCAATGAGTGGTATGCCCGCGACATCAGCAAGAAACGCCGTATCAGTAATAAAATCAAAGGCAACTCCGGCGAACCGATGGGACTTCCTCCCTATGGATATATCAAGGACCCAAACAATCCCAAGCATTGGGTCATTGATGAAGAAGCTGCACAAGTTGTCCGGCGCATTTTTGATATGACGTTGGAGGGCTTTGGCACGGAACAGATTGCCACCCAGTTTGAAAAGGAAGGCATCCTGACACCGCAGGCCTACTGGATTCAGAAAGGCATCGGCCGTCCCGGAAAGACCAAGACGCGCCCCGCCACCAAGTGGAATGGCTCCACGATTACCCATCTTCTGTACCAGCAGGAGTATTGTGGTGATGTTCTGAACTTCAAAACCTACTCCAAATCCTACAAGAATAAGAAGCGGATTCATAACGACCCGGAAAATTGGGTAGTGTTCCAAAATGTTCACGAGCCAATTATTGAACGAGCCGTGTTTGAACAGGTACAGCAGAAACGCGGAAAAATGCGCAAACGCCGTACCAGCAACGGAGAACACAATATGTTCTCCGGCCTGCTTGTCTGCGCAGACTGCGGCTGCAATCTGCACTTCCACTTCAATCAGGGCAACCCGGAAATCAAGTATTTCAACTGCTCCAACTACAAGGGCAACCGTGGCACCTGCCAATCCACCCACTACATCAGGGTAGACTTTCTGGAAGAAGTGGTGCTGGGCGAGATTCGGCGGCTGACCAAGTTTGCCAGCCTCTATGAGGACGACTTTTTGAAGGCTGTTATCGGGCACTCCCAGCAGGCAGACGAAGCCGACCGCAAGCTGAAAGAGAAAGAGTTGAAAGCACTCCTTGCCCGTGATGAAGAACTGGACGGCCTCTTTGAGCGCATCTATGAGGACAATGTTTCCGGCAAGATCTCTGATGAACGCTTTTCCAGAATGTCCCGGAGATATGAGGACGAGCAAAAGGAGCTGACCGAGAAAATCAAACAGCTCCGCTCCGAAATCGAAAAGCAGAGCAGCCGAACTATGACAACGGATATGTTTATCAGTCTGGTTCGCAAGTACACCAGAGCAAAAAAGCTGACACCCCGGATGCTGAATGAACTGGTGGAAAAAATCGAAGTGTTCAATGCAGAAAAGGTCAACGGTGTATGGGAGCAGCGGCTCCGCATTCACTACAACTGCGTGGGCACCATCGAGATTCCAAGCGCACTTCCTTTGCCGACACCCGATGTGTCGGTGAATACAAGAAAAGGCGTAGTTGTGAACTACGCCCCTTGTGATGTCGCTATTTAGCAAATAAAAAATGACGAATGTTCTTTGACAGCTAAATGCTGTAAGAACATTCGTCATGGTGCGGTAAAGCAATCCAAATCCGAACCATTTCCCTCGGATGCAACTTCTGCCGCTTCTCCAAAAGTGACGGTCTGTGTTCCTTCTTTATAATTAAAAGTTATCAAAACCTTATCATCATACAGATAAATCGCATTGATAAACGTATCCACCAGCGCCTGCCGCTGGTCTTTCAGGCTCATGTCCAGCTTGCGGAACCGCAGCAGCCAGAACCGGATGAACTCTTCGGTTACTTTCGGCTTCGCCAGCTTTTCTTCCGCAATGCGGGCTTCAAGCTCACGCTTGGTTTCTTCCAGCTGCTCCAGCCGCTCCTTGGTGGAGCTGGTCAAGATTCCGGCCTGAATCGCATTCAGCATATTCTGGATACCCGATTCCGCATCCCGGAGCTGCTTCTCATAAAGGGGGATGTTGGTGTTCCCCTTGTTTTGCAGTTCCATCACCTTGGCGATGATGGACTCCATGGCGGCATCATCCCGGACAAGCTGCATGGTCTGGTTGACCACCAGATCTTCCAGCCACTGTTTACGGACGGTCTTTTTCTTGCAGCCCTTGTGCTTTTTGGCAGTAGCACATTTATAATAGCGGTGGACTTCTCCCGTCCGGCTCGTACCGCTTTCGCCAAACATCAACGCCCCACAGTAGCCGCAGAACAGCTTGGTGGTGAGCAGGTAGTTGTCCTCTGCCTTTCTTCGGGCAGGGGCTTTCTTGTTTTTCAACATTTTCTCTTGCACATCATCGAAAAGTTCCACCGACACGATAGGTGGAATCGCATCGGGAATCAGGATATCACGGTATTTCAGCTCACCAATATAGCGGCGGTTGCTCAGCATATGTTGGATGGTGTTAAAGGACATCGGCCCACCGCGCTTATTCTTGATGCCCTTTTCATTGAGCCAATCCCGAATCTCCCGCATCGTCTGTCCGTCATTGTACCGCTGGAAAGCTTCAGCTACAAAGGGAGCTGTGAGTGGGTCGATTTCAAAGCGGCGGTCTGCGTTGATGGTGTAGCCGAAAGGGATAGCACCGCCAGAAAATTTGCCTTTCAGGGCGTTTTCCGTCATGCCGCGAATGACCTTTTCGGACAGATCAGCGGAGTAATACTCGGCATAACCTTCCAGCACCGATTCCAGAATGATGCCCTCCGGCCCCTCGGAGATGATCTCGGTGGCAGACATGAGCTTGACACCATTCTTCTTCAGCTGGGTCTTATACCGGGCACTGTCGTAGCGGTTCCGGGCAAAACGGTCCAGCTTCCAGACCAGCACGATGTCAAACAGCTTTTTGTCGCTGTCTTTTATCATCTGCTGAAACTCCGGGCGGTTGTCTGTCTTGGCAGAGATAGCACGGTCAATGTAGTGCTTGACGATGGTGATGCCATTCTTTTCCGCATAGGCCGTGCACTCCCGGATCTGGCCTTCAATGGATTCTTCACGCTGGTTATCCGATGAATAGCGGGCATAGATCACAGCGGTCATAGCAAGCACCTCACTTTACACATCATTAAACGGCGAACGGTTCTTTCAAAATGTAGTTTCGTATAATATATACCATATTTTACAACGGTTTGCAATGGGAAAATCAGCGAACAGCATTTAATTCTTTTCGTAAATCAGATGCCCACCGGCCTATGGTTTTCGCCATAAGCTGGTGGGCATCTGTTGTTCTGGTTTATAATTCACTGATGGTTGCAGTAATGGGCTGCATGCGGATTCGTCTGACCGGGTTATATACTGCCAGCACCACAGCCGCCAGCACGACTACGACAATCACGGCAAGACAGCCCCACGGCATCTGCCACGCTGCACCGAAATAATGGGTGATGAGCAGGATATACAGCTTCCGATTCAGCACAAGACCCAGCGCAATGCCCACCACAAGACCGGACACCGCATAGGTGCCAGCTTCGGCAGAGATCATGCGTTTCAGCTGTGCATCATCCATCCCGATGGCACGCAGGATGCCATACTGCTTCATTCGTGCCGACACGCTCATGGAAATGCTGTTGACGATGTTCAGAATGGTGATTCCTGCAATCACGATGAGAAACGCATAGACCACCAGATGGAACGCCCAGTAGGTGCTTTGTATCATCCGATTTCCTTCGATTCGGTTGGAAAAAACAACCTGCTTGTTTAACGTGTCGCTCAGCAGGGTGTGTATTTGTGCAATGGCTGCGTCTGCCGTGGTATCTTTTAGTTGAATATCGATCACCGCATAGCGGTTTTGCCCGGTCAGCTGATGGAAGGTTTCTTCGGTGCAGATAACAATCGGGGAATCGGTACTACTGAACGGGCTGTCGTTCAATACACCCACGACTGTGAGCTTTGCATCCTCCAGCTGAATGGTATCACCCACGGTCAGGGAGTTGCTTTTGTCGAATACCGTCAGCACAGGGTATGTGCCATCCTCCGGCTCCTGCGGAAGGGTTCCGCCAATCAGGTCTTTTTTCGCCCAGCCAAACTGTATCGTATCGTATGAAATCAGGTCGATGGACCCCTGTTTTCCCTGATATTCCGCCGGGAGCGGGCAATACATCCGCCCGAATGCGTGTTTGACTTCCGGCAGAGCTTCCAGCTGCTCCACCAGCACCGGGTCAAGGACATTTTGCCCGGATGTTTCAGCCACCGATAAGTCCGGTGCGTAGGACTGCAACGGATTCAGCGCAAATCCAACCCATCGAAGCAAAACCGAAAAGCTCAAAAACAGGAGAATGCTTAACGCAAAGGAACCTGTCATCAGAAGCAAGTTCTTTTGGGACGAGGTTGCATGGCTCACGCCCAAAGAAAGCTCTGCACGACTTCCAAACAACCGAGCATGACACGGAGAAGCCGCTGCATTTTCCACCGCATTCCCGGTTGCTGCTGTGATCGGAGAAGCTTTTGCCGCCCGCCGTGCCGGAGAAGATGCCGCGAACCAAACCGTGATAAGTCCCAGCGCGGAACCACAGATGATACCGACCGGGCTGATGCCAAGCACTGGTAAAGAGCTGAACTCATCGCCGATAAATCCACGCAGAAAGGAACACAATCCCCATGTGGAAACGATTCCCAGCACACACCCTGCTGGAACAGCAGTTTTACACCAGAAAAGAGCTTCCAGCCGGACAAGCATCCGAACCTGATTTTTTCCTGCCCCAAGACAACGCAGCATTCCATAATAGCTGGTACGCTGCGCTACATTGCTGTTGATGCTGCCTGTGATCATAAAAATTCCGGCAAGGACGACCATGCCAGCCAACACAGCCGCTACCGCATATAAGCCTACAATATAATCGTTGTTGCTGCTTGCGTTCAACGCCATCAGGTAAGTATTTTCGGAGATTTTTTCTTCTGAAATTCCGTACTTGTTTTCGATGTTCACAATGGACTGCCGCAAATTGGTACGTGGCTTGAACTGGATGAAATACTGTGTTTCAAAGGATTCGTCTGCCTGTGCGGCAATCTGAGAAAATGTACTGCGGTTCATCACCAGCACAACAGCATCATACTGGTTCGCATCGGAGGTATCCTCATTGAAACCTGCGACAGTAAGCGAAATGGTCTGTCCATCCGGGAGCGTCAGCGGAATCGCTGTACCGACCGTAACATCCAGCCAATCCCGGATGTTTGCTGTCACGAGCACTTCGCCATCCGCCGGGGCAGTGCTGCACTGCATTCCCGGAAAGATTTGAAGGATTGCATCATCTGCTCCTACCAGTGCGGCACGTTTATCTCCGGCAAAGTAGTTTTCCGTAAGGGAAGCGTTGATGTCGCTATACGCCGAAAATGCAGCAACATCCTCCTGTGCGGCAAGCTCTGCGGCTGTTTCAGGGGAGATGTCCTTTACCATGATATGCCAGTTTCCGTTTTTGTTCAGCTGGTTTGAGGTTTCCATCCGAATCGCCATATCTGCCATACTGAACACCGCCGTGACCAGAAACACCGCAAGGACGATGCACAAAATCGTCATGCGGTTCTGCCGTCTGCGTACCTTGGCAGAAATCGGGATCAGGCTCAGATAGCTTTTCATTTCTGTGCTGCTCATTCCCGGCACCTCCCAAAATCGGTCAGGCAGCCGTCCGATACCTGCAACACCCGGTCTGCCGTCTGCGCAATGCTGCGGTTGTGGGTGATCATCAGGATGGTCTGCTCGTATTTCCGGGATGTTTCTTTCAGCAGGGCAATGACCTCGCTGGTGTTCTGGGTGTCCAGATTGCCGGTCGGCTCATCCGCCAAAATCAGTGAAGGGCGGGTCATCAGGGCGCGGCCGATGGCTACCCGTTGCTGCTGCCCACCGGAAAGCTGGCTTGGCAGATGCTTCCGACGGTCTTTCAGATTCAGCACGGTCAGCAGTTCTTCCAGATATGCCCTGTCCGGCTTTTGGTAGTCCAGCAGCACCGGGAACAGGATGTTCTGTTCTACGGTCAGTTCCGGGATGAGGTTGAATGCCTGAAAGATAAAACCGATATTGCGGCGGCGGAAGATCGTCAGCTCCCGGTCTTTCATGGCAAAAACATCCTTGCCATCAATCAGCACCTTGCCGGAAGTCGGCGTATCCAGTCCGCCAATCAGATTGAGCAGGGTGCTTTTGCCGGAGCCGGATTCGCCAACGACCGCCACATATTCGCCTTTCGGCACGGAAAAGCTAACATCTTTCAGCGCATGGACAGCGGTTTCTCCGCTGCCGTAGGTCTTGCAGAGACGGTTGACTTCTAATAGTTCCATAGTGTATCCCTCACTTTGCAGGTTCCTTCGATTCAGACGGATGATCTCTGTCTGTGCAGAAAAGGATAACACGTCAACCTTACTGCAAGCCTACACGCAGCCTACAATTTTGTAGGAATCGGAAAATTCAGAGTAAAGGTCGTGCCCTTTCCCAGCTCGCTGTCTACTTCAATGGTGCCGTGATGGGCTTCCACAATGGCTTTTGCCAGCGGCAGGCCCAGCCCGATGCCCTGTGTATCCTGTGAAAAGCGGCTGCGATAAAACCGCTTGAAGATATGGTACAAATCTTCCGGGTGGATGCCGCTGCCGTTGTCGCGCACTTTGATCTGAACCATGGACGGCAGTGCATTCCACTCTACCTGAATCGTATCTCCGCTCTTTGTGTGGTCAAGGGCATTCTTTACAAGATTGTCCACAGCTTCCTGCATCCAGTCACGGTCGCACCAAAGTGTAACCGCCTCTAAGCCGGACAGAACAAGCTTTTTCTGTTCCTGCTTGGCACGATAGTGATACTGCCGCGCGATGTCCTGCACCATTTCAGCAACATTTTCGTTTTTCTTCTCCAAGACGACCGAACCGGCATCCAGCCGGGTGATTTTGAGCAGATTCTGCACCAGCGTTTCGATGCGGTCCAACTCCTGTTCGGACAGATCTGCAAACTCTTTGACCTCCGACGGCGAAACAGCTTCGTCCTGAAGCAGACCGTTGTAGATATTCAACGCTGCCAGCGGTGTTTTGAGCTGGTGCGAAATATCTGCAATGGTATTTTTCAAAAAACGCTTCTCCCGTTGCTCGTTGTCTGCGTGTGCGCTCAGAACTGCCGCCAATGCATTAACGGAGTGAAACAGACGGTAAAATTCTCCCTCCCGGTCGCAGTCCAGTCGTGCATCCGGGTTGCCATCCAGACAGCTTTGGATTTGCTGGACTGCCTGTTCCAGAAGCGCGCTCTGCCTTTGGAAATAGTGAAAAAGCACGCCCCAGAGGCAGCCGCCCAGCAGAAGAAAAACCAACAGTAATGCAAAAGAGAATGCGTGCGTCGTATGCCATACGATGCCCTGCGTGAGAGCCAATGCCACCGCCCAGACCGCCAGCACGGCTTGGAACAAAATCCGGATCTCCCGGTTTGCGAATACTTTCATACGGCACCTTTACCCATTCCATTTATAGCCCATGCCGCGGACAGTCAGCAGCATCTGCGGTTTGCCGGGGTCGTCCTCGATCTTCATCCGTAGCCGCCGGACATACACTGTTAAGGCACTGCTGTCAATGTAATCCCCATCGCAGTCCCACAGTGCATCCAGAATTTGTTCCTTGGATAGCACGGCATTCGGATGCTGCATAAAGAAGCAGAGCAGCTTGTACTCTGCGCCGGTCAGTTCCAGCAAGATTCCGTTTTTGTATGCCTGCCCCTGCAACAGCCGGACGGTGATGCTGCCCGATTCCAGCACGGGTTCTCCTGCGCTGGACGCATTTGCACGGCGAAGCAGTGCATTGACCCGCGACAACAGGACACCCAGCTTGAACGGCTTGGTCAGGTAATCATCCCCGCCCAGTTCCAGCCCCATGATGATATTCATTTCCTCATCCGAAGCGGTCAGGAACAGAATCGGCACGTTGGATGTGCGCCGCACCTTCTGGCAGAAATCGAAGCCAGAGCCATCCGGCAGGGAAACATCCAGCACCAGCAGGTCATATTTTCTGTCTGACCACAGCACCTCGGCTTCTGCCAGCGTCCGGGCTGTATCCAGTGCAAAGCCCTGTTTCTTGAATGCAAAGGTCAGCCCACTGATCAGGCTCAGATCATCTTCCAAAAGGAACAGTTTTCTCATGATTCCCTCTCTTTTCTGCGTTTTGTGCGTCCTACAGGTTCAAAAGCATTATAAGTTTTTTCTGCGAACATTACAATGCGCGAAACGGAAATTGTTTCTTGCCGTGTGTTAAGTATAAGTCCTACTATCACCGCTTTACCGCAATAAATTTTGCAAAACCATCTTGACGCTCGCCGCAATCCGTGATACTCTTTGTCGCAAATCCCACCGAGCTTGTCGGGGCAACGCCCCTCCATCTTGCTTGCGCAAGACCGCTCTGCCGCTTAAAAGCCCCACTGGGGCTTTCATTGCTACGCAAACGCGGACTTTCAGAAAAGTACAGAACGGCGAGGATTTATTCCCCATGAAGATTTTTACCGCCCCGCAACACACCCGATCAATTTTGCCGCCGATTCACCCGACAAAATCATCGCTGCGCTGCTTGGGCGGTATTTTTCTTTTCTGGGAACTTGTCAGGGCAAGCCCCTCCATCTTGCTGCGCAAGACCGTTCCGTTGCTTAAAAACCCACTGGGGCTTTCATTGCTACGCTACGCTTGCAAACGTAAACCGTACCTTGAAAATTTCATAAGCCGTCCGAGCGTGATACCGACTTTTTGTCAACGCCGCCGCATAAACAGGGGCAGGAACTTCGTTCGGAGCAAACGGTGACCCCATTACATGAGCAGCACCACCTCTACTTATTTTTGCGTCTTAACAATTCGGAAACATTTGTTGAAAATGCGTTTTGAGCGCAGCGGTGGAGGGCAAGAACCGTCCCGTGGCCACAAATTTTCAATTCTTGAAAATTTCCTGTCCATCCGGGACTTCACTTCTTCAATGCATCTGCATTTCCGAAGTGATCTTGTTGGGGCGTGCCTGCCCCAAACCCTGCTCATGGTTCGCACCTGACGGTGCGAACAGCAACGGCGTGTCGTGCTTACATAACTTCACCGAGGAGTTATCGAATAGACAGGAGGTACAATGACCAAAACGAATGTTCAATCGTCCCCTAGCAATTCCCGGCACCACGACACGCCGAACAACAAAACGCACACCATCAAGTTCCGAGTGACGGAAACTGAAAAGATGGAACTCCAATGCACAGCAAAACTCCTTCATCTCTCCCTGTCCACCCTCATCCGCCGTGCGCTGCACAGTGCGAAGATCGAGCGCACTGTTGTCGTTGCCGGCGGCGGAGAAGAAACCCTGAACGTCGTTTCCACCCTGCTCGCCCAGTGCAGCAGGGTGGGCGGAAATTTGAACCAGCTTGCAAGGCACTTCAATTCCGGCGGTGCAGACACCGAGCTGATCCGGGCGAAAATCCTTGACGAACTTGCAGACCTGACCGCATTCCGGCTCCACGCTGAGAAAGTTCTGGGTGAACTGTATGGCAACGCTCAAGCATATCAGCTCAGTCGCAAGGGTAGCTACATTGTTCAACCATAAACCGCATATTTGCGACATACAATTCGATGTTGTTGCCAACGATTTGAATAATCGAATTGTAATAAAAACTCGGACTACTCTGCGATTGAAGCGTATCTTGTTTACCAGCACGATGCGTTCACCGGGAAGCAACTTCTGGATGAACACGGCAGACCGAAACTGCGGGAATCCTACCTGCTCGACACCCTTGAGTGCGGCGATTTCTCGTTTGCAACGGCCTGTCTGCTGGCAAACCGCAAGTATGGCAAGAACACCCAGCATGGTGATATTAAGAGCCATCAATATATCATCAGCTTTGACCCCAGAGATGCAGCCGACAACGGCTTGACCATGGAAAAGGCACAGGCTCTTGGCCTGAAATTCTGCGAAGAAAACTTTCCCGGTCACCCTGCCATCGTCTGCACTCACCCGGATGGGCACAACCATTCGGGAAACATTCATGTCCACATCGTGATCGGCAGCGTCCGAACACGAGAAGTGGAGCGCAAGCCCTATATGCAGAAGCCCCGCGACTGGCTAGAGGGCATGAAGCACTCCAGCACAGCCCAGACCATGCGGCATTTGCGTGTCGAGGTCATGGAGTTGTGCGAAGGTGCTGGACTGTACCAGATCGACCTGCTCAACGGCTCGAAAGAGCGTGTCAGCGAAGCTGAGTATTGGGCGCGTAGGCGCGGCCAGTTGAAACTTGACCGTGAAAACGCAGCCCTCACCGCAGCTGGACAACAGCCCAAGCAGAAGAAGTTTGAAACCGTAAAAGATACCCTGCGGAAACAGATTTCGTCTGTGCTGTACCGTGCTACCAGCTTTGAAGATTTTTCTGATAGGCTTATGCAACAGTATGGCATCACCGTCAAGGAAAGCCGTGGACAACTCAGTTACTTGCCTTCCGGCAGAACGAAGTTCATCCGGGCGAAACATCTCGGTGACAAGTTCGATAAGGCGGCAGTGCTTGCCACGTTGCAGGCAAACGCCGAACGCAAACCCAAGGTTCAGTTCAAGCAGGATACCATCGGGAAACCGATCGACATCCAGTCGAGGATGACCGAAGGCAAGGGCATTGGCTATAAGCGTTGGCTCACGAAACACAATCTCAAAGGTATGGCACAGACCGTGAAGCTTCTGCAGGAAAAAGGCTTGACCGACGAGGACGTCCTGAACCAGCGCATCGCCGAACTGGAAAACAAGTATCACGACTCGCTGGCGGTGGTGAAAGACCTCGAAGGTCGCATGAAATTCAACAAAGAGCTGCGCTATCATGTCGCAACCTGTGCCAGCACCAAGAACATCGCACAGCAGTTAAAGACTGCCAAGCAACCCGCAACTTTTGAGGAGCAGCACCGTGCAGAGCTGACAGCGTACCGGGCGGCAGTGGCCTATCTCAAGGCAAACAACATCACAAAGCTGCCCAGCCCGAAAAAGCTGGAAGCCGAGTATGCGCAGCTGGCATCCGAAAAGGCAAAATTCTACGAGCAGTACAAGGAAGCCAAGTCCGAACTGCTCAAACTGAAAACCGCAAAGCAGAATGTTGCGTCCTTTTTCCGGGAGGAAGAACCGGCGCAGCAGGAGAGATAAAGGAGTGTGCGTATGATCAATCTGAAAATCGACCCGGAGTTCCAGAACCAGATCCCGCCGCTGACGGACGATGAGTACAAGCAGCTTGAAGAAAACATCCTTAAGGAAGGCAAGCTGATTTCTCCTTTGATCGTCTGGGGTAATACCCTTGTTGACGGCCACAATCGTTATGAGATCGTTCAGGAGCATCCCGAAATCTCTTTCTCCACCATGCCGCTCCCGTTTGAAAGCAGAGAAGAAGTCCTCGCTTGGATCTGCAAAAATCAACTGGGGCGGCGCAATTTAACCCCGGAGCAAAAGAAGTTCCTCATTGGAAAGCAGTACAGTGTGGAGCATCGGAAGCCCGGTGGAAACGGCAACAACCAGCACACGGCTGCTTCCAAGAAAACCGCCCCGGAGGAATTGTGTCAAATTGACACAATTCCTCCCACCTCTGCGGAAGCAAGCATCCGCAAGCAGATTGCAGAGCGGAACAACGTTAGCGAATCCTATGTTGTCCGCTCGGAAAAGTTCATGCGGGGCGTGGAGATCATGGAGCAGATGATGCCCGGTACGAAAGAGAAGATCCTGTCCGGGCAGTTCAAAGTCCGTGATGCCGATATGCACCGTCTTGCCAGGGCAGATTTTCCGAACCGCAAGCAGATCGTGCACGAGATTCTGCACCCGGAGGACCGCCCTGCTCCGCAGAAACGAATCTACGGAATCAACTATTCCGCGCTGGAAGCTGCCGTCCGGCGAATCCAGCAGGATGTTGATTTCCTGATGAAGTATCTCCCCAAGGTGCCTGATGATGCCTATGTGAAAGTGGAGACCACGAAGATTCTCAAACAGCACAAGGCATATATGGCACAGTTTGAAGAAATGCTGAACGATGAAAAAATCGCATAACGACAGGCACTTGTAAGCCATCAACGAGCCACCAGCCGCAAGTGCAGGGCAGAAAACTTCCGCGCCCTTGCGCCTGATAAAAATTGGAACTTTGATTTTCTCGCCCGGCTTTGCCACGGTGGGACGATCAAAGGAGCGTGCGTTTGAACAAAAAGAAAAAGTCCACAAACACTTCCCCCTATCCCGATGAAGTCATTGACCGTCTGGCACGGGCATTCTACCCGGCGATCCTTGCCTGCTGGAACAGCGAGGAAGGTCAACGGGAGTTTGCTGCGTGGCAGGCGGAACAGGCTCATCATATCCCCGGCAAAGAAAAACAGAGCGTTCCCGACGGGGAACGCCCTGTTGTACATATCGTTATCGTCTGTGGCTTTTGGCAGGGTGCGTCCTACTCAGGGGCGCACCCTGTTTTTGTTTTGCCCTTAATCTTCTAACCCATAGCTTCTGATGGCATCCTTTAAGCATGTTCACTTTTTAACAAAATCTATATCTATTTATTAATACTCTAAGAAAAATCGAATTTTGAGTATCATATCGCACAAAACGGAAGCACAGCTTTTGGATTCATCCAATAGCTCTACTTCCGCTTGTTGTGCGCTCTTTTATTCTTAAATGTGTGGATTAGTTGGTGACTGCAATATCATTCGTGAGCTTTATATTGCTATGCCAGAAATTATAGCTGTCCAATCCTTGGGTTATATCATTGTAGATTGGCGCAGATTCAGCAGGGTCCCTAACCGTAAGAATTAAGCAAAAATCTTGGCTGGGAGTATTGCGTTCTAGGACAGCTTTTTGCTCGGTGTGTTCTCGAAATAGCCCACGCAGTGATAAATACCAACATTTGTCTGCAGTTGTATAATGTTGTTTATTTGCCTCAGAAAGTTCGGATAGATCAATAGCATATTTCTTCACAGGGTAATATTTATCGCCATACTGAATCAACAAACGTTCTCTTAATGCAAAGTCACCGCTATTTTCTCTCATTAAGCGCTTACTATAGAGCGATCCACGGAACAGGTTTTGTGACCCCTGACGTCCTACGGGATTCAAAATACCTCGTCTTTGCGTATCTCGAGTGGTTTTGGAGTTATATGTTCCAAACTTCAAATCTACATTAGACTGACAGTACTCGATACCTTGAGACGGATCAAGAATAGGCTCATACACCAATGTTGCAATAATCTGTCCTGTATAAAATCCATTCTTTATTAAAGATTTTGGCATCGGAAAATCCATGATATCAATGTATTCTCCTTTTGCTAGTGTATCGCGAAGAACAAGCGTTGCTTCATAAGGATCATTATACAAGATGTCACGAATATTTTGAGGAATGCCAAATCCAATTTGATTTGCTCGTTCTATCTCAGGAAGTTTGAGGTTATGGGGATATGCTGCAGAGTGAATAATCAGTCCTTTAATTAAAAGAGGATCGAATTCCTCATCAAGTTCTTGATAGAGACCTGTGGCTAGTGCCGCAATCCTAGGCGTTGAAAAACTAGTTCCGCAATTTCGAACGGTTGTCCCATTATTTGAAAAAGATTTTACTCCAGACATTGTCAAATGCCCGTGGTCATCAATGCCTGCATTTCCTCCATAGTGAGCCACTTCTGGTTTGATGATAAACTCTGGACCGGGTCCGACTCGTGTAAATGGAGACGGATTGTCAATATCTGCGAAATCATAAGTTCCTTTTTCCTGCGCCATAGAACCGACAACTAATGAAAGAACAGAGTCTGCACCTTCGTGAATACGTCCTTTAGGTCTATGTGCCAAAAAATTCCTACAGTTTCCAGCAGATTTGCAAATCAAAATATTATACTGTTCTTGCAATGCATCTAGTGCCATTGCAAAGTCCGAGAATTTATCGTCACTCACTTCTCGAGTAATACTAACTGAAAGATTCCAAATTTTTACACTATCATGATTGGATTTAATTGCTTCTTGAATATTTGAAATCAAATCATCTTCATCAATTCGTTCCTTGGTAGGATCTGGAAAAATAGTCGCATCAAGTAATTTTATTCCTCTATGTCCGACCCAATCTTGATTTTCCAGAAGATCGCCATAAAGTGCAACACCAGCAACAAATGTCCCATGGGTTGCGTCAATAACACTTTCAGGATAAACAGTCCATCGATTACCATCCATCCAAGGCTGAAGTTGTGGAATATTAGCAATCCCATTGTCAAGAATGCCTAATGTTTCATAACGATGTCCACCTAAGGGATAGATTGGTGAGATGTTGTCATCGCAGTCCATAACATCCAAAGATAGAGTATACTGTGGCATTGGCTCAATTGAAAGAATCATTTCAAATGAAGGATCTGCTGTTAAGCCATCGATTACGGTTCCCTGTACGGACTTGATTTTATAAACAGGCACAAGATCGGTATAGAATGTTTTAGAATATGCAATGCATTTTTCCGACAGTTTCTGTTCGAACATATGTTGCATAGCAACATTAGTCTCATAATTTTGAAAATCGATTAATTTAATTTTATATGTTTGATTTTCTTCCATTATCTGAACAGTGGGCTTAAAGCTCGAAAATGTTTCTAGGCAAGAGATGGCGTAGCTGTTTTGCTCATAATCTTGAATACGCGAGCCAAATTCGTCCATTTGAACGGGTGATTCGATTTTAACTACTAGTTCATCAGAACTGATTAGGCCAAGAACATTGCTTTTTTCACCCACTTGAAAAAGCGTCATAATATCTTTTCTTCTGGATTTCGCTGTGGCATCCCCACACATCTTAGCGACAAAGACAAATGGAATGGGGGATGACATCTGCACTTGGAAAGCATCTGAAAATGCGTGAAAGGCATCCCAAAGTTGTGCAGAACGATCAATTAACTCTTGCCCAGTAAGTAACCATTTAGGTGGTTCTGAGTTACGGTTGCCTTCAACTCGAAGTTCATCGACTTCTCGTGGGGCAAAAAACTTGATGGGAAGTCTCTCGTTATCCATATATTATGACTCCTTTCGTTCTAATGCTTTGGAAACAGCTTGAATTTTACGAAGCGGAATTTCAAGAAAATCATTTGCCTCTTTGTGGGTGACCCCGTTTTCAAGCAAAAAGGCAATAAAGTCATCTTCATTTTCAACAAAATGGTTACTATAAAGATAGACAGCTTTCAAAACATCACAATTTGTCAAACAATCTCGCCCAGATAAGACTACAGCCTTTAATGCATTAAAGATAACTGTTCTTATATCCGAGTAACTTAATCCAATGAGCGCACCAACAATACGTTCAGCCTTTTTTTCATTCGAAAGGAAGTTTGTCGATTTATCAGCAAGTAACGATCTCAAGTATCGATCTATTTCATAAATCTGCGGTTTCTCTAGTGCAACAATGGTGGAAAACCTTCTCCAAATCGCAGGATCTAGCAACTCATGATGATTTGTTGCTGCAATCAATATGCTATCATTATTGAATCCATCAATGTTTTGAAGCAAACTATTTACTACTCGCTTAAGCTCCCCAAGTTCATTTTTATCATCTCGCAATTTAGCAAGTACATCAAATTCATCTAAAAATAAAATACATTCTCGTTTAGAAGCATAGTCGAAAATTTTCCGAATATTTTTAGCTGTACTGCCCAACAAAGATGAAACAAGACCATCTAATCTTGCGGTAACAAGTGGAAGACCGGTAACGCTAGAGATATACTGCGCAACTGTCGTTTTTCCACATCCAGGAGGACCATAAAGGAGCAACGTATTTGTGACGTCTAATCCTGCTTTCAACAGCAAATCTTTATGTGTGTAGCTATCAACAAAATCACAAATTGCATTATAAGAATATCGATCCAAAATGACATCTTTAGCGGATATTTGGGGCATCGTAATGTCAACAATGTCCATTCGACTTTCAACATCGACCGGTTTTGTCGAAAAACTATCTAAAGAGGTCAGTGTGCCACTCTTTCTAGTAAGCGTTCCGCGGATTCTCTTCGCTAGGGCTATTTCTCCTTGTTGTTCCAAATTGGTTGCCAAAATTTTAGCATAGTTAATTACTTTTTCTTTGTCATTAACTAGCCCGCCTTCAATGATTTTCACGATTTCCGTGTACATAGTGACCACCTCGCTAGTATATAGAAATATTACCACATCATAATTGCAGTGTCAACATTTTTGTTATCAAATGTCGAAATTGTGTTATCATATTTTGACTTTTTGTTATTGATATCACGTAATTTGCTTTTTTGATTTCAGCAAAGACTATTCCTAGTAGTTTTTCTGTTATACTATTAAAAGGATAGCTAAGGCTAGGGATCAAAGTATTGCTGAAGAAAACAGATGTTCAGCAAACCGTTGCAACGCAAATAGACTGCAGACATTGCATAAGCGAGTTATCATAATAGTATAGGCGGCTATTTCGTAGTCCATAAAACAGCCGCCTATACTATTATGATATATATCAATCTTCTATTCCATGGCTCCCAGCCGCATTCTTCAAATATTCCTTCGAATCGCCATTCAGAATCAAATACGCATAGCCCAGCGGGTCATTGTAGATGAGGTAATCCAGTTCTGACCTCTGCGCCATGGTCACATCCAACGCATCCTCGACCCCGGTGCAGTCAATGGAGATCATTCTCCCATCCCGGAGCAGCAACTCCACGCAGCCAGTGTCCATGTTGAATTTACAAATGCTTTCGTCGTACTTCATGTTCGTGTCCTTTCCGCCTTACGGCACTCTTACAGTAGTCTGTCGTGCTTTCCTTATGATAAGGTCTAGGACGTTTCTCGATGGAAGCAAGGGATTCGTTCTGTTTTCCGAAGAATACAAAAAATCCGAACCCTTCTCCTATCGGAAAAAAGTTCGGATTTTGTTGTTGTGGTGCGGATAAGAGGACTTGAACCTCCACCGAGTTGCCCCGATTAGAACCTGAATCTAACGCGTCTGCCAATTCCGCCATATCCGCATATTCTGTTTTGTTCGCTGCCGTTCGGCTCGGAACGATGTTTATTATACCACAGGTGCAAAGAAAGTCAAGCGTTTTCTGCAAAAATAGTACGACAAATTTTTTTGCGAAAATTGTTGCATTCCGTATAGGCCAAATGGGGCGAAAAATCCGGCGGAGTATGATACAATAAATATTACCCCTGCGGGGCAGCGGCCCGGCGGGACTATTTACGGAAGAGGGAAACTACGAATGTTCAACATCATTATCTTTCTCATCGGTGCAGGCATCATGTTCTACATGGCATGGCGGAGCTGGTCGAGACGCCGCAAGCTCATGACCAGGGGCGAAAAGGTCGAGGCCGCTGTGGCAGGCACCGTCCAGAGCCGGGACGGCGAAGCCTACCTGTTGGAGTTCACCACGGCTGGCGGCACCCACCGTCTCCATTACCCCAAGTCTGCCAAGGGCAGAGAGCTTGCACAGGGGGCTGTCGTCACCCTTTATTATAACCCAGACGACCCCGCCGAGATGTACGTCGAGGGGGACAAGTCCGTCCTGGGTGCCGAGGTGCTGTACGTCGTGCTGGGCATCGTGCTGCTGGTGCTGATGGCCGGCATCGTCCGCTGAGAGGGGGGAGAAGAAAATGAAACTCGAGCATTTTGGCATGGCAGAACCCGGTGACTGCCGGGTGGTCTTTTCCGCAGCAGCAGAAGAGCTGGAAGCGGCAGTGCAGGCCGAAAAGGCGGCCCCGGACGCCCCGCAGGACGAGGATGACCTGCTGACGGCGGCGGTCAATCGGGCGATCCTGGAGGGTTTCTCGCCCCTGTTCGCCCAGCTGATGAAAGAAAACGATTTACAGCCCGTCACCGACCCGGATTTTGAACTTCTGGCGGTCAACCGGGCCGAGGGCTTCCGGGCGGGGGTGCAGTTCTTCTGCCTGCCGCCGCTGGAACTGGGAGAGTACACCGGCTTTACCCAGCCCGTCCAGCCCCGGCCCATCCGGGAGCTGACCATCGAGCTTGAAATAAACCGCCGCCACGGTGACGAAGACCGCGCCGCCGACGCCGAGGGCAAGCGCGCCCTCCGTGCCAAGGTGACGCAGGACATCTACGCCCAGCGCTGCCAGCAGGCCCGCGCCGTGGCCGAACAGGCCCTCATCGCCCAGCTGGGTACACACGTCACCGGCCCGCTGCCCAAGCAGCTGGTGGCCGGCAACTACTTTGCCGAGCAGCGCCAGTTCAATCTGCGGATGCAGGCCAACGGCGTCAATTTCGACCAGTACTTAAAGGTGCAGGGCCAGACCGTGGAAGAATTCCGAGCCTGGCTCCACGCCGAGGCCGAGCGCAAACTGCGCAGCCGGATGGGTCTGCTGCTGGTGGCGCAGAAAGAAGAACTCTGGCCGACGGAAGCCGAGGTGGATGACGAGCTTGCCCACTGGGACGCAAAGCGGGACGGGGAGCACACCTTCGCCTCCAACGACCGCCGCCGCGCCGCCCAGCGCATCGCATCCAGCCGCGCCGCTGCCTTTATTCTGGCCCACTCCACCCTCACACCGCCGCCTGCTGAGGCAACGGTGCTGAAAGCCGAAAACAGGTAAAAAAAGAAACTATTGCCGACCCGCAAAAAATAAAACAGAGCAAACAAAAATGGGGCTGTTGCAAAATAGCCCCAACGAAAAAAATGAGATAGACTTCCCCGAAAGGGGTGGCCTATCTCATTTTTTGTTGTAAGCTGAAACTGCAATGGACCAACTACAACAGAAACGGTGATCTTCTGAGCGCCGCATAGGAAATAAGGAAGTTTGCAAGCCAACCTGCCGGGACTGCAAGCCAAACAAAAGCAATGCCAAAACGCGGTGCACAAATCAAAGCAACAGACAAGCGGATCGCAAGGTTTACCATATTTGCAATAAGAAACGGCCGCATGATTCCAAGTCCGCGAAGAACGCCATCGGTTGCCATCTTGATGCCCATGAAGATGAAAAAGTAACCAAGCCATCTCATATAATCACCGGACACCTGATAGGCCAGCGCGGTTCCGTCTTTTCCCAGGAACAACGAGGAGATCTGTGTGTGCAGTGTTTCAATGACCACGAAAGCAAGAACTGCAAAGCATAGATCCAACACCAGTGCAGCATGATAACCTTTTTTGATACGCTCGATTTTCTTTGCGCCAAGATTCTGGGATACAAACGGCGAAACTGCATTGCCGATGGATACGAAGATCAGCGAAAAAACATTTTCTACCCGCATCGTTGCCGCATACCCGGCAAGTGCCTGTGTGCCGAAGGGATTTACCACTGCCTGCACGATCATCATACCGATAGACACTGTGGACTGCTGCAAAACCGATGGCACCGCAATGCGAAGCATGGAATACAGCTCCTGCCGGTCGAACCTGCTAAAGGAGCTCTTGTATTGCCGCGTCCGAGACAGAAAGATCAAAAACGAAAACACGGCAGAAATTCCTTGTGCGATCAAGGTCGCAAGGGCTGCACCAAACACCCCCAGACCAAGACCAGCTACCATCCAGAGATCCATAAAAATATTCAGGATAGAGGAGAATATCAGCAGTCCCAACGGAATTTTGGATTCACCGATGGAAGTGAACATGGTGGAAAGAATGTTGTACATGAATAGAAACGGGAAACCCACAAAGTAGACACGCAGATACAATACTGCTTCTTCCAATATATCGGCAGGGGTCTGTAATCCGCTCATCATGAAATGGGAAAAGCCAAAGCCAAAGACACCAAGGACAACGCTTAAGATCAAAAAGCTGATCAGGGACGTTGACACAATGGTTTTCATTCTGCCATAATTTTTTGCACCAAAACAGCGGCTTACAAGCACACCTGCGCCCACACCGGCACCAAGCGCCACACAAATAAAAACATTGGTCAGTGCAGCACAAGCACCAACAGCCGCAAGTGCCGAGGAGCCAACAAATTGACCAACGATTATGGAATCGGCCATATTGTATACTTGTTGAAAAAAGCTGCCAAGGATCATCGGCATCGCAAAAACAGTCAGCGCTTTAAGGGGTGGATCTGTAATCAAATATTCATCTTTCGACACGATTATATTCCTTCCCAAAATCGTTTATCGCAAATTTTATCGCAAGTCAAGAAATTCGTGCAGCATTCAAACGGCATCTTTGCGATAGGCAATTCACCGCTGCTGCATTAAAAAGTTGAATTGCTATCAGTTGAAGCGTTAAGTCTCCACGCCCTCGAATTGGCTGTTGTAGAGCTTGGCGTAGAAGCCGCCCTGCGCCAGCAGGGTATCGTGGTCGCCCTGCTCCACGATGTGGCCGTCCTTCATCACGAGGATGACGTCGGCCTCCCGGATGGTGGAAAGGCGGTGTGCCACGATGAAGCTGGTGCGGCCCTGCATCATCCGGGCAAAGGCTGCCTGGATACGCACCTCGGTGCGGGTGTCGATGGAGGAGGTGGCCTCGTCCAGGATCAGCATCGGGGGCAGACAGAGCATCACGCGGGCGATGCAGAGCAGCTGCTTCTGGCCCTGGCTGATGTTGCCGCCGTCCTCGGCGATGACGGTGTCGTAGCCCTCGGGCAGGCGGCGGATGAAGCTGTCGGCGTGGGCTGCCTTGGCCGCAGCCACCACCTCGTCGAGGGGGGCGTCCGGCTTGCCGTAGGCGATGTTCTCCCGCACGGTGCCGGCCCGGAGCCAGGTATCCTGCAGCACCATGCCGTAGCTGCCGCGCAGGGAGGCGCGGGTCACGTCCCGGATGTCGGTGCCGGAGACTTTGATGGAGCCGCCGTTGACATCATAGAACCGCATGAGCAGATTGATGAGGGTGGTCTTGCCGCAGCCGGTGGGGCCGACGATAGCGATGCGCTGGCCGGGTTTGACGTCCAGAGACAGGCCCTCGATGAGCGGGCGGTCGGGCAGATAGCGGAAGGAGACGTCCTCGATCTGGACGTGGCCGTCCGGCACGAGCTTTGCGGCGTTCTCCGCTTCGGGGGTCTGGTCTTCGGCGTCCAGCAGCTCGAACACACGGGCTGCGCAGGCCAGAGCGTTCTGCAGCTCGGTCACGACGCCGGAAATTTCATTGAAGGGCTTGGTGTACTGGTTGGCGTAGTTCAGGAAGATGCTCAGCTGGCCGATGGTGATGCCTCCAGCCACGGCATAGATCGCGCCCACGAGGCCGACGCCTGCGTAGACGATGTTGTTGACGAAGCGGGTGGCGGGGTTGGTCATGCTGGAGAAGAAGATGGCCTTCAGGCTCACGTTTTGCAGTCGGCCATTCACCTCGTCAAAAGCCTCGAGGCTCTGGGCCTCGTGGCCGAAGGCCTGCACGACCTTCTGACCCTCTATCATCTCGTTGACAAGGGCAGTCTGCTCGCCGCGCACGGTGCTCTGGCCCTGGAAATACTTGTAGCTGCGCTTTGCGAGAAAGCTGGCGACAACGAGGCTCAGGGGGGTGATGCAGACCACCACCAGCGTGATGGGGATGTTCTGCTGCAGCATGAAGAGCAGGGTGCCGAGGATGGTCAGCACACCCGAGAACAGCTGGGTGAAGCCCATCAGCAGGCCGTCCGCGAAGGTATCCACGTCGGCCACCATCCGGCTCACGATGTCGCCGGAAGGATGGCTGTCGAGGTAAGAGAGGGGAAGGGTCTGGATCTTCCGCATGGCGGCGTTGCGCAGGTCACGGCTGACTGCGAAGGTGATGCGGTTGTTGCAGACGCTCAGCAGCCACTGCGCAAAGGCGGCGACAACAGCCACCACGATGATCTCGTAGATGATGCGCAGCACGCCCGCGAAGTCCACGGCACCTTTGCCCAGCATCATGTCGATGGCATTGCCGCAGAGGATGGGGATATACAGCTGGGCCGCCACGCTCACAGCGGCCACGATGAGGCTGCACACCACGAAGAAGCCGTAGGGCTTGATCTTCTGCAGCACCCGGGTCATGGTGGCCTTCTGCTGTTCAGGGGTCAGCTTGCTTTTTGCTTTTGCACTCATTTCTGCGCATCCCCTTTCTTGAACTGGCTCTCGTAAATTTCCCTGTAGACGGGGCAGCTTTCCAGCAGCTCGGCGTGACGGCCAAGGCCCACCATGCGGCCATCGTCCAGCACGATGATCTGGTCGGCGTGCTGCAGGCTGGCGGCGCGCTGGCTGACGATGAAGACGGTCAGATCGCCCGGAAGAGCGGCCAGAGCCTTGCGCAGGGCCGCGTCGGTGGCGTAGTCCAGTGCGCTGGCGCTGTCGTCGAGGATGAGGATGTCCGGCTTGCCCACAAGAGCGCGGGCGATGGTCAGACGCTGTTTCTGACCGCCGGAGAGGTTGCGTCCGCCCTGCTCCACCGGCTCGTCGAGGCCGAGGGGCTTGGCTTTCACGAACTCCGCAGCCTGTGCCGTTTCCAGCGCAGCCCAGAGGTCGGCGTCGGAGGCATTCTGGCTGCCCCAGAGCAGGTTCGAGCGGATGGTGCCGCCGAAGAGCTGGGCCTTCTGCATGACCACAGCCACCTTGCCGCGCAGGTCGGCGCGAGGGTACTGCCGGACCGGTCGGCCCATGATCTCCACACTGCCCTCGGTGGCGTCGTAGAAGCGGGGGATGAGGCTGATGAGGCTGGATTTGCCGCTGCCGGTGCCGCCGATGACGCCGATGGTCTGGCCGCGCCTGGCGGTGAAATTGATGTCGGAGAGGCTGGGTGCGCCTGCGCCCTTGTAGGTCAGGCTCACATGGTCGAAACGGACGGCGTCGCCGGCCTTTTCCGCCGGAACATTGCCGGTGAGCTCAGCCGGGAACTCCATGCCGGGCTTTGTGTCCAGAACCGCCTGCACACGGCCTGCACAGGCCAGAGCCTTGCTCACCTGAACGATGAGGTTGGCCAGCTTGACCAGCTCGACCAGGATCTGGTTCATATAGTTGACCAGCGCGATGACGTCGCCGGAGGCCATGTCCCCGATGTTGATCTCGATGCTGCCCACATACAGCAGCGCCACGATGGCGAGGTTGATGATAACGTAGGTCAGCGGGTTCATCAGGGCGGAGATGTGGCCCACGTGGAGCTGCATTTTGGTCAGCAGCTCATTGGCGTCCTCGAAGCGGTCCACCTCGCTCTTTTCCTTGTCGAAGGCGCGGACGACGCGCACGCCGGTCAGGTTTTCGCGGGTGAGGCCAAGGACCCGGTCGAGGCGGGTCTGCACCGACTTATAAAGCGGACGGGTGATGACCATGACGCCGAAGACCACGACGCTCAGCAGCGGGATCGCCACCACGAAGATGAGGGCGGCGCGGAAGTTGACCGTAAAGGCCATGACCATAGCGCCAATCACCACGAAGGGGCTGCGCAGGAACAGACGGAGGAAGAGGTTCAATCCGCTCTGCACCTGATTGACGTCGCTGGTCATCCGGGTGATGAGGGTGCTGGTGCCCATGGTGTCCATCTCGGAAAAGCTCAGAGTCTGGATGTGCTCAAACAGCGCATGACGCAGACCGGTGGAATAACCCACGGCGGCTTTGGCCGAGAAGTATTGGGCCGTCAGGCTGCACGTGAGGCCGACGATGGCCAGAAGCAGCAGGATGCCGCACCGCACGAGGATGTAGTGGAAATCGTGGGCCGCGATACCCACGTTGACGATGTCGGCCATCACAAGCGGCACGAACAGGTCAAACGTAGCTTCCAGCATCTTGAAAAGCGGTGCAAGCACGCTCTCGCGCTTGTAGTCGCTGAGATAGCGAAGCATTTTGTTCAAGGCTCGATACTCCCTTTCTTTGATCCATTTAGTTGAGACGCTCCTTATTATAGCGCACTCCCAACAGGAATGCTATGTTTTTTGCCAAAGAAAACCGGCTCTGGATGCAGATTTCGGCTCCGGAGATTGAGAAAACCGAAAAATCCTGCTATACTGGAAGGGAATCTCAACGGAAAGAATGGTGGATGCAATGGCAAAAGATGGTGCGGCACGGCTGCGGCTGCGCCCGGTGGGCGCGGCAGACCGCAAAAAGCTGCCGGAATACGGGCCGCTGGGTACGGGCTGTCCGGCAATAGAGCGGGCTGTGGCAGCGCTCTATAAGGGCCAGAACGAGGAGAGCTTCTGGGCGCTGATGAACGCCATCAACTATGCCCTCGAGCTGGACACCAGGGTCCTGGTGCCGCTGGAAGCTGCGTCCGACCAGCCGGACGGGGCCGCCCCGTGGGCGGAGCATCCTGTCCCGGCGGAGAAAGCGAAAGACCTGCAGCCCTGGACCCTGCGCACCCAGAAGGGCCGGTGCTACCTGCCGGTGTTCACTTCCGTGAAGATGGCAGAGGCCGATAAAGGCACGGCCAGCCGCCCCATGGCGGAACGGCTTCTGGCTTCCGCCATGCAGATGGCGCTGGACTCCGACAACATCGACGGCGTGGTCATCGACCCGTGGACCAGCTCTGCCACGCTGGACTGCTCGCTTTTGAACGGTCTGCTCCACGCCAGCCACGACACCGATGAGCCGGGCGAAGCGGAGCTGCGGGCCGGCAACCATGCCATGGCCGAGGAACGCTGGGACGACGCGATGCACTATTATCAGCTCTCTGCCGAAGAGGGCTGCGCCGAGGGCCTTGCCATGATGGGCGAGATGCTTTACGAGGGCCGGGGCTGCCGCAAGAGCCCCGCACAGGCCCGCAAGTTCTGGAAAAAAGCCGCCGACGCCGGCGATGTGGCCGCATGGGTGGCGCTGGGCGACGATGCCATGGTGCAGGGAAAAGGGGCCGGTGCGGCTCTGCGGGCCTACCGCAAGGCCCAGAAACTCTGCGCCTCCACCCCCGACATCGCCTATATGCCGCAGGTCTGCCTGCGGGTGGCCCAGTATGAGACCCAGTACATCTCCCGCAAAAAGGCGCTGGCTCAGCTGGCTGAGGCGAAGCAGGGCTTCCTCGTCCGCAAAAAAGAGGGCGACGAGACGGCCCAGAGCTGGCTGGACGAGACGGAGGCCGTCATCCGCCAGCTGCTCGAGAGAGAATGAGCGGAAACACAAAATCTTTACAAATGCTCTAAGAAATCGTCATACGGAACCGATATGATATTGAAGGAAAAATATGCGCGTCGCAAAAACAGAGAGGACGACCAGAATGAGCAAAGTGATCGGTATTGACCTTGGCACCACGAACAGCTGCGTGGCAGTGGTGGAGGGCGGCAAGCCCGTCGTCATCACCAACGCAGAGGGAGAGCGCACCACCCCCAGCGTGGTGGCGTTCACCAAAGACGGCGAGCGTCTGGTGGGCGGCGCGGCAAAGCGCCAGCTTGCCACCAACTCCGGCCGGACGGTGTCCAGCATCAAGCGGCATATGGGCAGCGACTACCGCGTCCACATCGACGGCAAAGACCTGACTCCGCAGGAGATCAGCGCCATGATCCTGACCAAGATACGCCGCGACGCCGAGAGCTACCTGGGTGAGCCGGTGACAGAGGCCGTCATCACCGTCCCCGCTTACTTCGACGACAGCCAGCGCAAGGCCACCCAGGATGCGGGCCGCATCGCGGGCCTGAACGTCCTGCGCATCATCAATGAGCCTACCGCCGCCGCCGTGGCCTACGGCCTTGACAACGAAGCGCCCCAGAAGATCCTGGTCTACGATCTCGGCGGCGGCACCTTCGACGTCTCCATCATTGAGATCGAAGACGGCACCTTCACGGTGCTGGCCACCGGCGGCGATACCCGCCTCGGCGGCGACGACTTCGACCAGCGCATCGTGGAATACGCCGTGGCAGAGTTCAAGAAATCGGACCGCATCGACCTCTCCCGCGACCCCGCCGCCATGGGACGCCTGAAAGAAGAGGCCGAAAAGGCCAAGAAAGAGCTGTCCAGCGCCCTCTCGGCCCAGCTCAATCTGCCCTTCATCGCGGTGGGCAAGGACGGCCCCCACCACCTGGATCTGACCATCTCCCGCCCCCAGTTCGAGATGATGACCGGCGACCTGCTGGCACGGACGGTGGCCCCGGTGCAGAATGCACTGCGGGATGCCGGCATCTCGGCTTCGCAGCTGGGCAAAGTCCTTCTCGTGGGCGGCAGCACCCGGATGCCTGCCGTTGAACGTCAGGTGAAGGAGCTGCTGGGCTGTGAGCCCAGCCACAGCCTCAACCCCGACGAGTGCGTGGCCATGGGTGCCGCTGTGCAGGGCGGTCTGTTACAGGGCGGCGGCAAGCTGGCTGGCGCTTCCGGTGCGGCGGCGCAGGGCCTTGTGCTGATGGACGTCACCCCCCTGACCCTCTCCATCGAGACACTGGGCGGCGTGGCCACCCCCCTCATCACCCGCAACAGCATGATCCCCACCCGCAAGAGCCAGATATTCACCACGGCCCGCCCCATGCAGACCAGTGTGGAGATCAACGTCCTGCAGGGTGAGCGGCATTTTGCCCGCGACAATAAGAGCCTCGGCAAGTTCAAGCTGAACGGCATCCGGGCCAGCTTCTCGTCCAAGCCCCAGATCGAAGTCACCTTTGACATCGACGTCAACGGCGTCGTGAAAGTCTCGGCCAAAGACCTCGGCACCGGCCGGGAGCAGAACATCACCATCACCGGCAGCACCAACCTCTCGGAGAATGAGATCCAGCGCGCCATGGCCGACGCCGCCGCCTACGAGGCCGAGGACAGCCGCCGCAAAGAGCGGCTTGACCTCCACAATCAGGCCGAGGTGCTGGCCTACAAGGTGGACGAGGCCCTCTCCAAGTGCAAGAAGGAGCTGGATAAAGAGGAGAAGAACCGCATCAAGGCCGATGTGGCAAACCTCCGCCGCTGCCTGCGGAAGGATAAGCCTGAGAAGATGAACGAGACGGAGGAAGCGAACCTCCGTCAGGCCAAGAGCCAGCTCGAAGCATCTGCAAACCACCTGATGGTGCTCTATGCATCGGAGCAGAGCGAGAATGGCTCGGATAATACCCTCTAAAGAAACGCCGGAAGACCCGCTGCAAGCGCAGCGGGCCTTTTTGTGTGAGGACAAACCAAATCCGCCCCGGGCGATGCGGAACGCCCGGGGCGGAAGCGGAAATGGATGGTTCTATTCTTTATAAAAAGCTCACTCTGTGACCTTATGAAGCTCTGTCACGGCACTGTGCGCAGTTTCTACATAAGAACCCTGGATGGGAGTCACTTTGACTTCAAAGGATGCTCTTGCGGACGTTTCACCGGGGAGGTATACTTCGATATACTTGAGTGCCGCAGGGTCGGTCTCGTTGGTGGTGCCTGCTTTCCAGTGATCCTTGGTGTAGAACACCGCCGCTGTGCCAAAATCAAACTTCAGAAGCTCGACATAATACTCCTGCTTGTTTTTGGTGCCGGAGGCTGCACGCACCTCCTTCAGGGTCCCGGCCTCCTTCTCATAGTTGCAGAAGGCTGTAGCAGCCAGCACTTTTTCCACGCTGCCGAAGGTGCCGCCCTCTTTGTAGGTCTTGGTTTTATAATTCACCGTGTAAAGGCCCGGCTGGATCACGTTGCCGTCTGCATCTGTTCCCATACCCTGATTAGAGGTGTCGGCTTTTACATCCATAGTGATCGCCTCGTGGGTGCCTGCAAAGCAGCGGACCTTGTTTGCCTGCCCGGCATAGATTTTTGTGCCATCCTTTTCATTGGTGCATTCCAGCTCGTAGGTAAGATAGATATTTCCGGAGACCGCAACAAGCTGATAGCTTGCACTGGTATCGATGGAGATGGTCTCCCCCTCACTGATCACGCTCCCGCTGCGTCCCCCTCCGCTGCATCCAGTCAACAGCGTCAGAGACAGTGCTGCAGCCAGAACACCGGCGGCAATTTTTTTAGCCCACATCATATTGATTCCTCCTGTATCGTCATTCGGCTCCCGCACCCTGCGGGAGCTCTAAATGAATTATACCCCCCCCCCCATATTTGCAATAGAATTTCGCAAATCGGCATATTTTTGGCAGGTGTCACAGCTTGCCGTCTGAGTTTTTTGGCACTTTGACGAAAAAAAAGACGCCGTCCCGGCTGGGGCGGCGTCCTTTGCGATGCAGCTATGATACAGGCAAAAAGCAGGGGAGGGGGCATCAGCGGCCAACGATGAGGTCGCGGCGGCCGCGGAAGCCCACGGTGAGGTGAGCGCTGCTGCCGAGGTGGCGCAGAGTGACCCGGGTGCCGGGCTTCTGGCCCTGGCACAGGAGAGTCAGGTTCAGGGTGGTGGAAGTCTTGTCGGTCTTGAGCACCAGTGTGCTTACGCCCTGATTCATCAGGGTCTGCATGTCGAGGATGGTGGTGCGGAAGGTGGCGTTGTCATCGGGGACGTCCAGCGTCAGCACGCGGCCTTCCTGACGGGCGGTGTAGAGCACCTGCTTGCCCAGCAGGCCCTTGACGGTGTAGCGGGCTTCGCTCTTCTCCACCGGCGTGTCAGAGGGCAGGGGGGTCTCGTCGGAGATCATCATCACGTTGCCCTGAATGGGGTTCTCCACCGGGGAAGCGTAGCCGCCGTAGTTGGGGTCTACCTCTCCCACCGGAACGTCAGAGTGGAGGGCGATGTCGCCCTGAACCATGACCTCGGACGACTGAGGGGGCAGATAACCGGCAACGGTCGTGTCCTCGGCGTCGGCGGCAAAGGCGCCCACGCTCATGGCGGCGGTCATGGTCAGCAGCGCGGCAGCAGCGGCAGCGCGGCGGGCAGTGTTCTTGTTCAGCAGTCTCATAGTAGTATCCTCCTGTAGTTGTAGGGAGTCAACCTCTCCGTCAGCGCTGGTGCGCTGCCACCTCCCCTCGATAGGGGAGGCTTTGGCATATCGTAAAGCCTTGCCTCTTCGCCAGAGGCTCCCCTACCAGGGGAGCTGTCTGCGAAGCAGACTGAGAGGTTGTACGAAGACGGGGCGGCCCGTGAGCCGCTAGGTGTGATACCCAATTTTACTTATTTTATCAGCGGTACGGCGTATCAGAAAACCGCCGTATCTGTAATGAATACGGATACGGCGGCTGGATTATTGCAGAGATCCTATTTTAATTTTCGCTGGAATCTTTTTCCTCAAGGATAGCCATGAACTCGTCGCCGGTGATGGTCTCCTTTTCATAAAGGTACTTCGCCAGCTCGTCAAGCTTTGCACGGTTGTCGGTGAGGATCTTGACGGCCTTTTCGTGCTGGGCCTTTACCAGCTCCACGACCCGCTGGTCGATCTCGCGCTGGGTCTGGGCAGAGCAGGCCAGCGAGGTGTCGCCGCCCAGATACTGGTTGTTCACCGTCTCCAGGGCCACCATGTCGAACTCTTTGCTCATGCCGTAACGGGTGAGCATGGCGCGGGCAAGCTTGGTGGCCTGCTCAATGTCGTTGGACGCGCCGGTGGTGATGGAGCCGAACACCACTTCCTCGGCAGCACGTCCGCCGGTGAGGGTGGCGATCTTATTTTCCAGCTCTTCCTTGGTCATCAGGTAGTGGTTGCCTTCTTCGACCTGCATGGTGTAGCCCAGTGCGCCCGAGGTGCGGGGGATGATGGTGATCTTCTGCACAGGTGCGGAGTGATTCTGAAGCGCCGCCACCAGTGCGTGGCCGATCTCATGGTAGGCCACGATGCACTTTTCCTTGTCGGTGAGGATGGAGTTCTTCTTCTGGTAGCCGGCAATGACCACCTCGATGCTCTCCTCAAGGTCTGCTTCCGTGACCGACTTGCGGCCGGCGCGCACGGCCCGCAGGGCGGCTTCGTTGACGATGTTGGCCAGCTCTGCGCCGGAGGCACCGGAGGCCATCCGGGCCACGGTGTTGAAGTCGATGCCGGGGGCAAGAGCGACTTTCCTGGCGTGGACCTTCAAAATCTCTTCGCGGCCCTTGAGGTCGGGCAGCTCCACAGGAACACGGCGGTCAAAGCGGCCGGGACGGGTCAAGGCCGGGTCGAGGGAATCCGGACGGTTGGTGGCCGCGAGGATGATGACGCCGCTGTTGCCCTCGAAGCCGTCCATCTCGGTGAGCAGCTGGTTCAGGGTCTGCTCACGCTCGTCGTTGCCGCCCAGCTGGCCGCTGTTGCGCTTCTGGCCGATGGCGTCGATCTCGTCGATGAAGACGATGCAGGGGGCCTTTTCCTTGGCCTGCTTGAACAGATCGCGGACTTTGGACGCGCCCATGCCCACGAACATCTCCACGAACTCCGAGCCGGAGATGGAGAAGAACGGCACATTGGATTCGCCCGCCACAGCCTTTGCCAGCATGGTCTTGCCGGTACCCGGAGGGCCGACGAGCAGGATGCCCTTGGGCATCGAGGCGCCGATCTCTTCGTATTTCTTGGGGTCGTGCAGATAATCTACGATCTCCTGTAAGTTCTCTTTGGCCTCATCTTCGCCGGCCACATCCGCAAAGCGGATGCCGTGGGTGGACTGGACGTAGACCTTGGCGTTGGACTTGCCCACGCCGCCGAACATCATCGAGTTTGCGCCGCCGGCCTTTTCTATGAGCTTTTTGTTCATGAAATTGCCCAGCCAGACAAAGAGGACGATGGGCAGCACAAAGCTCAGCAGAAAGCTCATCAGCGGCGAAGCCTGCTCGACGATCTCGCTGGAAAACTCGGCCCCTGCGTCGTAGAGGCGCTGGGTCAGGTCAGGGTCGTTCATCAGGCCGGTCTTGTAAATTTGCTTTTCGTCTTTATCGGTAAAGATGATCTGGTTCGATTCCACATCCACCCGGCCGATGTCTTTGTCCTCGGTCATGGACATGAAGGTGCCGTAGTCCACTTCTTTTACCTGCCGTTCGCTCATCCACGGCACGAGCACGAAGTTGAGCAGCATCAGCACCAGTAATACAATGGCGTAGTAAATAGCCAATGGCTTTTTGGGGGTCTTGACTTCTTTCATGGGGATTCCTCCTTACGTTGCAAACAGCATACCACGACGCCATTTCAGAAACCAGCGTTTCGAGGTGAACTTTGCAAAAACTTCGCAGATTCTTAACAAAACCGAGGAACAAGGAGGCCGTCCGCTTGACAAATCAAATCACTTTGACTATACTGAACATACAAGAAGGTGCTGTCCGCAATGGTCAGCTTCCCTCGGCTAAGTCAAACAATAAGAATGACCGCTTTGCTTGGTAGGCTGGGGCGGTCATTTCTTATTGTTATGTATCTCTTTGAAGATAGCCCATGAGATCTGAAAGGTAACAAAGACTGCTCCGCCCAGCAGGCCGAGCAATGCGATAGTCTCCGTCAGTGTCATAAGGCATCCCCCCTTTCGCGTTTGCGTCCGGGGGAAGCAACAATAAGGTTTCACACCCCCGGAAGCTTGCCGGGGAAGCTAGACCACCTTTTTATGCAGACAGCACCTGGATACCGCCGCTTCGGGCGGTATTTTTATTTTACCATAGTTGGTGATATAATACAACAAAAATAGGATCTACCCGCAAATTTTGAAAATTTATGCTGCTATTCATGTGAAATCGTTTCATTTTCATTGTGAGCAAAACTGCTTGACAGGGGCGGCGGGTTTTGCTAAAATGAGACCACTTTGAACAAAGCGCAAATGCGTTGACGGGGAAAAAACGATTTTCTTCTGCGTACAGAGAGCCGCCGGATGGTGCAAGGCGGTGCAGAGGGTCTCGGTTACTGGCCCCTGAGCGGCAGGACTGAAGCAGACAGTAGGTCCTGACGGAAGCCCACCGTTATAAGGGCAGCGATTCGCCCCAAAAAGCCGATCGTGCAGAGCGGCTGTGCTTATGGCACAGCAAAGAGAGTGGTACCACGGGTGCCCTGTAACAGAAATTACAGGCTCTCGTCTCTCAGGGGATTTCGTCCCTTGAGAGACGGGAGCCTTTTCGTTTGTTAAATTGCTAAAAGGAGTCAACCTCTCCGTCACGCCTACGGCGTGCCACCTCTCCTATCGAGGAGAGGCCTTGGCATTCCGTAGAGCTTTCCCTCTTCGCCAGAGGCTCCCCTCGGTAGGGGAGCTGTCGAGCGATAGCGAGACTGAGAGGTTGATACAGAAAAATGGAGGACAAGAATTATGATGGACGCTACCAAGTACGCACCGGGATATTACCCGGTCCCCGCCGGCTATGACAGCTGGGTCAAGAAGGACCATATCGAGAAAGCTCCCACCTGGTGCAGCGTGGACCTGCGCGACGGCAATCAGGCCCTTATCGTCCCCATGAGCCTCGAGGAAAAGCTGGAATTCTTCCGGATGCTGGTCAAAATTGGCTTCAAGGAGATCGAAGTCGGCTTCCCGGCCGCCAGCGAGACGGAGTACGAGTTCCTCCGCACCCTCATCGAGAAGAACATGATCCCCGACGATGTCACCGTGCAGGTGCTGACCCAGTGCCGCGACCACATCATCCGCCGCACCTTCGAGGCTGTCAAGGGCGCACCCCGTGCGGTCATCCACTTCTATAATTCCACCTCCGTCGCCCAGCGCGAGCAGGTGTTCCACAAGTCCAAGGAGGAGATCAAGCAGATCGCCGTGGACGGCGCAAAGCTGGTCAAGCAGCTGAGCGAGGAGTATGAGGGCAACTTCCTCTTCGAGTACAGCCCCGAGAGCTTCACCGGCACCGAGGTGGACTATGCCGTTGAGGTCTGCAACGCAGTCCTGGACATCATGCAGCCCACCCCCGACCGCCCCATGATCATCAACCTGCCGGTCACGGTCGAGATGAGCATGCCCCACGTTTACGCAAACCAGATCGAGTATTGCGACAAGCACCTCAAGTACCGCGACAGCGTCATCATCTCCACCCACCCCCACAATGACCGCGGCACCGGCGTCGCCTGTGCCGAGCTGGCCGTTCTGGCCGGCGCTCAGCGGGTGGAGTGCTGCCTCTTCGGCAACGGCGAGCGCACCGGCAACGTGGACGCTGTGACCCTCGCCATGAATATGTACAGCCACGGCGTAGACCCGAAGCTGGACTTCTCCGATATGCCCGCCATCTGCGCCACCTATGAGCGGGTCACCCGGATGCACATCTACGAGCGCACCCCCTACGCCGGCCAGCTGGTGTTCGCCGCCTTCTCGGGCAGCCATCAGGACGCCATTGCAAAGGGCATGGCCTACCGCAAGGAGAAGGGCGACCACCGCTGGACCTGCCCCTATATCCCGGTGGACCCCCACGACATCGGCCGCACCTACGACGCCGACGTCATCCGCATCAACAGCCAGAGCGGCAAGGGCGGCATCGGCTTCGTGCTGGAGCAGAACTACGGCTACAACCTGCCCGCCAAGATGCGCGAGGCGCTGGGCTATAAGGTCAAGAGCGTGTCCGACCACAGCCACAAGGAGCTGAGCGCAGGCGAAGTGCTCCACATCTTCGAGGATACCTTCCTCAACAAGTCCAAGCCCCTGTCTGTCGTCGAGGCCCACTTCGCACAGGTCAACGGCATCACCGCCACCGTCACGCTGGATCTGAACGGTCAGCGCAAGGTGGTCACCTCGGTGGGTAATGGCCGTCTGGATGCTGTGGCAAACGCCATCCAGAGCGCCACCGGCATGGACTTCCACCTGGAAACTTACTCCGAGCACAGCCTGGACGAAGGCTCCACCTCCCGCGCCGCTTCCTACGTCGGCCTCGCGTGGGGCGACGGCATCGTCACCTGGGGTGCAGGCACCGATACCGATATTATCGTGGCCGGTATCCATGCACTGGTCAGCGCGATCAACAATAAATAAGAGAGTAAATAAAGGGCAGCTCTGCACAACCTCTCCGTCATTGCTTCGCAATGCCACCTCCCCTATCGAGGGGAGGCCTTGGCATTCCCCGCAAAGTAAACGGTTTCGCCAGAGGCTCCCCTACCAGGGGAGCTGACGCCGCAGGCGGCTGAGAGGTTGGACAGAGGAGAGACTGACCATAGAGAACAAGCTACGATAAAAAGGAGAGTACCATCATGGGAATGACCCAGACGCAGAAAATTCTGGCCGCACACGCAGGCCTCGCCGAGGTCAAGGCAGGCCAGCTCATCAACGCCAAGCTCGACATCGTGCTGGGCAATGACATCACCACCCCCGTCGCCATCAACGAGTTCGAAAAGGCGGGCTTCAACGGCGTGTTCGACAAAGAGCACATCGCCATCGTCCTCGACCACTTCGTTCCCAACAAGGACATCAAGAGCGCGACCCAGTCCAAGCAGTGCCGCGAGTTCGCCAACAAGTACGACATCCTCAACTTCTACGATGTGGGCCAGATGGGCATCGAGCACGCTCTGCTGCCCGAAAAAGGCATCGTGACAGCCGGTGACTGCGTCATCGGCGCCGACAGCCACACCTGCACCTACGGCGCACTGGGCGCATTCTCCACCGGCGTTGGCTCCACCGATATGGCCGCCGGCATGGCTACCGGCATGGCATGGTTCAAGGTGCCTGCCGCCATCAAGTTCGTGCTGAACGGCAAGCTGCCGCCGAAAGTTTCCGGCAAAGACCTCATCCTCCACATCATCGGGATGATCGGCGTGGATGGTGCGCTGTATAAGTCGATGGAGTTCACCGGCCCGGGCGTCGCTTCCCTCTCCATGGACGACCGCCTGAGCATCTGCAACATGGCCATCGAAGCCGGTGCCAAGAATGGCATCTTCCCCGTGGACGACGTGACCAAGGCTTATCTCAAGGGCCGCAGCCAGCGCGAGCCGGTGTTCTATGAGGCCGACCCGGACGCCGAGTACGAGAAGACCATTGAGATCGACCTCTCTGCCCTCGAGCCCACTGTCAGCTACCCCCACCTGCCCGAGAACACCCACCCCGCCAGCGAGGGCAAGGACATCAAGATCGACCAGGTGGTCATCGGCAGCTGCACCAATGGCCGCCTCGAGGATATGGAAGCCGCTTACAACATCCTGAAGGGCAAACACATCGCAAAGGGCGTGCGCGGCATCATCATCCCCGCTACCATGGCCGTGTACAAGGAGTGCATCCTCCGCGGCTGGACGACGGCCTTCATCGACGCAGGCTGCATCGTCTCCACCCCCACCTGCGGCCCCTGCCTCGGCGGCTACATGGGCATCCTCGCCGAGGGTGAGCGCTGCGTCTCCACCACCAACCGCAACTTCGTGGGACGCATGGGCCACGTCAAGAGCGAGGTGTATCTGGCTTCGCCCGCTACCGCTGCCGCCAGCGCACTGACCGGCTACATCACCGACCCCCGCACGGTCTGAGAAAAGGAGAGTCACCCATGAACAACGCAAACGGTTCTGTTTTCAAATACCCGGATAACGTGGATACCGACGTCATCATCCCGGCCCGCCACCTGAACACGCAGGATGCCAGAGAGCTGGCCAGCCACTGCATGGAGGACATTGACAAGGACTTCATCCACAACGTCAAGGACGGCGACATCATGGTGGGCGGCTGGAACTTCGGCTGCGGCTCCTCCCGTGAGCACGCACCGCTGGCCATCAAGACCGCCGGTATCTCCGTCGTCATCGCCAAGAGCTTCGCGCGCATCTTCTACCGCAACAGCATCAACATCGGCCTGCCCATCATGGAATGCCCCGAGGCCGTGGACGCCATCAGCGCAGGCGATACCGTCAGCGTGAATTTTGATACCGGCGTCATCACCGATGAGACCACCGGCAAGACCTTCCAGGCCGAACCCTTCCCGCCCTTCATCCAGAAGATCATCGCCGACGGCGGTCTGATGAAGTCGCTGACGAAGAAGTAAAGTTTTTGCTGTGAGTTGTCGCGCCGGTGGCGCGGGGTCAGAGCGCTTTTGCATTGGGGCTAAGTTCTCTTTTGCGTGCCAAAAGAGAATCAGAAATGGTTCTCGCGCCTGTGCGCGGGCCAGAGCGCTCTTTCATTAAGGCTGACTGTTCTCTTTTGCGTGCCAAAAGAGAACCAGAAAAGCACCAGCGATTTCGACGCGCTGGATCCACGAGAAAGGGGCTGCTCGCCCCTTTCAGACCCCGAAGGAGTTGTCGAAGCCCAAAAATGCTAGCCGCTTCGCTAAACGCATTTTTTGGGCTTCTCCGGTTTACGGCTCCGCCGATGGTGTTACCTCTCTGCTGACGGTAAAGTTCTGCGAAAGCCTGAAATCTTCGGCGAAGCCGTAAAACGGCGGAGAGCGAAAATGCGGTTAAGAGATCTTCACGCCGAATGGCGTGAATCTCCAGCATTTTTGCTTGGAGCCCACTTCTTTGGGCTTGTTAAGGGCGAGCAGCCCTTAACTCGTTGCGGGGAGAGTGGAGTCCAGAGGTAGGGAGGGGGGAGTCGAAACACCCCTCCCTGCCTCTGGCCCGCGCGGAGCGCAAGCCACTTGACCAAAAGAAAAAACCAGCCCCGCACACGCCCACCCAAAAGCAAGGACCCTGTCATAAATCGCTGCCCAATCGAAGAAAGGATGCCCATAAGAATGGAAAAAAACATTGCTGTCATCTGGGGCGACTGCTCCAGCCCCGAGATCGTGAAGCAGACCCTCCGCGTTCTCGATAAGGTGGCCGAAAAGTACGGCCACACCTTCCACTACACCGACGCTGCGATGGGCGGCGAGGCCATCGACAAGTACGGCGACCCGCTGCCCCAGCATGAGCTGGACAAGTGCCTCGCCGCCGACAGCGTCCTTCTGGGCGCAGTGGGCGGCCCCAAGTGGGAGGGTCTGCCCGGTGAGCAGCGCCCCGAAAAGGGCCTGCTCCGCCTCCGCGCCGGCATGGGCCTCTACTCCAACAACCGCCCGGCCAGGATCTGGCCCCAGCTGGCCCCGGCCAGCCCCCTCAAGCCTGAGATCGTGGCAAAGGGCATCGACTTCATCATTGTGCGTGAGCTCATCGGCGGCGTCTACTTCGGCAAGCACGAGACTTACACGCTGGAGAACGGCGAGAAGCAGGCTGTGGATTCCATGCCCTACTCGGAGCATGAAATCGAGCGCATTGGCCGCATCGGCTTTGAGACGGCCATGAAGCGCCGCAAGAAGCTCTGCTGCGTGGATAAGGCCAACGTGTTGGATACCAGCCGCCTCTGGCGTGCGGTGATGCACCGCCTGCAGGCCGAGTACCCCGAGGTGGAGTACAGCGAGATGTTTGTGGACAACTGCGCCATGCAGGTCGTCAAGGACCCCAGCCAGTTCGACGTCATCGTTACCGAGAACATGTTCGGCGACATCATCTCCGACGAGGCCTCCATGATCACCGGCTCCATCGGCATGATCCCCTCGTCCAGTCTGGGCGACGGCACCCGGGGCCTGTATGAGCCCATCCACGGCTCTGCCCCCGACATCGCGGGCAAGGACATCGTCAACCCCACCGCCTGCATCCTCTCCGCCGCTATGATGCTGCGGTACTCCTTCGGTATGGCTGAGGAGGCTGACGCCATTGAGAACGCGGTGAATAAGGTTCTGGACAAGGGCCTGCGCACCGCCGACAACATGAGCGAGGGCTGCACCTGCCTCGGCTGCACCGCCATGGGTGACGCTATTCTCGCGGAGATTTGAGTTTACCGGAACGTAATAGGATAAAGTGGTAATACCCCGCCGCTGTTCACTGTTTGGTGAATGGCGGCGGTTTTTCTATAATACAATCTCAGCAAATTCCGCTTTCTGCCTTAAAGTGTGAAATAGATTCATTTGACAAATCAATTTATGTAAACTATACTAAACCCTGTCTTTAACAATAAAAATAGCCCGTGTGCCGGGATGGATAAACAGAGATAGGATGGGAAAAACGATATGCTGACACTGGATAAGATCTACCACGCCGCCTTTGTCCTCAAGGACGTAGCCCGCAAGACCGACCTCATCGAGGCACCCCGGCTCTCCAAGGACTGCCAGCTCTACCTCAAGACCGAGAACCTGCAGGTGACCGGCAGCTTCAAGGTGCGCGGCGCTTATTATAAGATCAGCCAGCTCTCCAAGGAGGAGAGCGACAAGGGCGTCATCGCCTGCTCGGCGGGCAACCACGCACAGGGCGTGGCGCTGGCCGCTACCCGCCGCGGCATCAAGAGCATCGTCTGTATGCCGGACGGCGCGCCCATCATGAAGGTGGAGAACACCAAGAACCTCGGCGCAGAGGTCTGCCTCGTACCCGGCACCTACGACGACGCCCACGACAAGGCCGTGGAGCTGCAGGAAGAGACGGGCATGACCTTCATCCACCCCTATGACGACGAGCAGGTCATCGCCGGTCAGGGTACCATCGGCCTCGAAATTCTCGACCAGCTGCCCGATGTGGATGCCGTCATCGTGCCTGTGGGCGGCGGCGGACTCATCTCCGGCGTGGCCTTCGCCATCAAGAGCCTGAAGCCCGACGTCAAGGTCTACGGCGTGCAGGCCGAGGGCGCACCCAGCATGTACCGCTCCCTCCATGAGCACAAATACCAGACCCTCTCTGCCGTCTCCACCTTCGCAGACGGCATTCAGGTCAAGACTCCCGGTGAGCTGACCTACAAGCTCTGCGAGGAGTATGTGGACGACATCGTCACCGTCACCGAGGACGAGACCGCAGCCGCCATCCTCTCCCTGATGGAGAACCAGAAGCTGGTGGCCGAGGGTGCAGGCGCAGTGCCTGTGGCGGCGGCGCTCTTCCACAAGCTGCCCATCGAGGGCAAGAAGGTCGTCTGCCTCGTCTCCGGCGGCAACATCGACGTGAATATCCTCAGCCGTGTTATCACCCGCGGCCTCGTCATGAGCGGCCGCAAGGCCAACCTGACCATCGCGCTGGAAGACAAGCCCGGCCAGCTGCAGCAGGTGGCTGACATCGTCTCCCGCTGCGGCAGCAATGTGGTGTCCGTCCTCCACGACGGTTCCGACCCCAACATGCCCATTTCCAGCTGCTTCCTCAAGCTGACCCTTGAGACCCGCGACAACGCCCAGATCGAGCAGATCCGGCAGGAGCTCACCAAGGCAGGCTTTCAGCTGGTGGCCGAGCGCGTATAACTTTATCAGAAGATGCAGAAACGCCGCCCGAACGGGCGGCGTTTCATTTTGTCAGCCGATGATCTCGTACTGGAAATATTCGCACTTGAGCTTGCTGCCCACATCGATTTCCGGCGGCAGGAGCGCCAGTGCCACCGGGTTCAGCTCGTCGCTCTCGATGTCGGTGCGGCGCAGGTTGACGTAATCGCCGTCAAAGCTCACGACTTCATAATACCAAGGCCCCATACTGTTTCCTCCCGTGATTCATTCCTGTGTGTTCTCTTTTTCCTGCTTCCGCCAGTGGTAGTACGGCCCGAGGATGCAGACAGCGGCGAGTATCATCACCGCGAGGATGATGCTTGTGACGGTCTGATTGTCGGAGAAAAAGTAGAACAGCAGCTGCCCGCCGCCCACGATGAGCTCCAGCACACCCAGAAGCCTCTGCCAAAGGCGGCGGGCCTCGGCGCTGGCGGATTTCAGCCGCCGCGCCAGTATGCCGGGCAGCTCGAGGCGGAGGACGTCCGCCGTGCCCCATGCCAGAAAAAGGATGCCGAGAATGATATGGTCCATAGCCGCGCTCCTTTCTGCGTCACGCGCTGAACAGAAAAACTTTTACAGTGCAAGTATATCATATCGGTGAGACCCCGGCAAGGATGGGATTTGGAGTGGGATGAAGGGCGATTGAGTTTGGTGCCATAACGATTTTCTGTTTAGCTTAGATGGTCAATGGCATACTGTGCTTCGGAGGCTGTGAATTGCTCTCCATATTCAGAAGTTAACTGGTCATAAACGGCGCTCTTAGACATGGACATATTGTAGTAATACTGTTTTGCCTTTTCCAGTGCATTTGCATTCCAGTCTACGCCCGTCATATTATCAATAGCGTACTGTGCTGCATCTGTAGAGAATCCTTCTCCATAAGAAGAAGTCAACTGATTATATACTGCTTTTCTTGACATATAAAGGTTATTTGCATATTGCAACCCCTTTGTTAATGCGTTTTGGCATTCCTGAGTTACTGGTCCAGTATACTTATTTTCGCTATCTTGAACAGCAGAATTGTTCTTTCTTGCTTCAATTTTTTCTTTAACTCTTTCACTATCTGTTGTTACACTCAGTTTATCATCTTCAACACGATACCACTTTCTATCGGCATGAATTTCTCCCAGCGTAATGGATGCATAACTCATGCTTTTTCTATAGATCGTGTCCAAAATTTTGTTATCAAGCTCTACATACTTGCTTTGTATCGTTTCTAATGGTAAGGATTCAAATTCCGTCCCCTCTATTTCATCACAATCAATATCTATCAAATAGCCATATATCGGAGCTTCCTTCATTGTTGCAACTGGATTTGTAAAGCCTATACTTTCAGCCAACTTTTCAGCAACTTCAAGTATTGTCGTCTCAAGACCATCTTCGCTTTTTAATGGTGACTTCAACCATATAAAACTCATTGAACTAACAGTATACTCTATTGCTTTTTCATAATCGCCTTTTTCTATTAGTTCCTCTTGCTGTTTCCAATATAGCTCTAGCGCTTTTTGTGCACAGCTTTGCGCTTCTTCGTAATCCACAGCGTTAGTTGGAACTTCTTTATACAGAATATATGCTTTATAATATTCTCCGCCTTCTTGATAATTGGTGGCCGACTTGAATTTCTGCGAAGCCTCGCTTTCTTGTTGAACACTTATCACGCTGGCGGTTTCGCTAGCTTCCGTTCTTACACTGTTACACCCTGTTAGCATTACTGTACATAGCAGTATCACACCGCTTGCCAGAGCAATTTTTCGTTTCATGTTATGATTCCTTTCCTTTAAGGTGAATACCCGTACTTTCATTGTACGCTTTGCCTGACCAAATGTCAACAAAACTATACGCATTTGGATAATTTAATATCAAGAGCTGTATAGTAAAGTAGATGCAGGAAGGTGAACAACATGATTTCAGACAACATCAAGCGTCTTCGGGAGAATGCCGGACTTTCACAAGCCGCCCTTGCTCGCAAACTGGGAGTTACACGTGCCAGTGTCAACGCCTGGGAAATGGAACTTTCTGCACCGACTGCACAATACCTGATAGCCCTTGCACAACTGTTTCATACGACTACGGACGATATTCTGGGCCTTGAATCGCAGGAGCAAATCGTATTGCGCGGCATGAACGAACAGGAAAAGCGGTTGGTGTATGATTTGATTTCTTATATCAAAGAACGTAAGGAAGAGGAATAAAACAAAAAGGCTGCTACATCGGAATGAAACCGGATGCGGCAGTCTTATGATAAGGTGACCTTTGGAACAAAAAGTCTAAAGAAGATAGCCTTTTTTCTTGACACAGTAGGAAAGTTCAGTTAAAATAGTATAGCAATCTTTTTGAAAGCACACATGATTCCTGTTAAATTGAAATCATAAGGTGACCAATAAGGCTACCTGATGATTCAAAGATAAGAAAAATAACGATAATGCGCCATCGCCAAGCGGTAAGGCAGGGGACTTTGACTCCCCCATCGTAGGTTCGACTCCTGCTGGCGCAACTGCACAAAAGACCTGCACGAAAGCTGAGATTTAGCAAATCGTGCAGGTCTTTTTGTGTGCAAAAACAGGAATGGGGGACGGCATCGGAACCGTCCCCCCTCGAAAAGCATTTGGCAGGCGTGGCGTTCTCCTGCATCTCTCAGGGCGAAAGCCCTTGTCGTTACCATCGGCGTGTGGCTGCCACGAAATTGACCACCTCAAATGCCCCGCTCGTCCAGTATATCATGCCGGATTCATTTTGTACATAAAAACCATCTCGCTGAGACGCAAAAAAGCCGCCCGGCTTTTGTACCGGGCGGCAATGGAGAAGAAAAATCGCAAAAGCGATGAAAATATCGGTTTTACAGCAGCTTACAGGATGTCGATGTACTCACCGGCCAGAGCCTTGTTCATGCTGCGGACGGCGCAGAACTTGCCGCACATGGAGCAGGTGTCGCTGTGGTCGTCCTCGGGCAGGCGGGCGTCACGGATGGCCTTTGCCGTCTCGGGGTCGAGGGCGCAGGCGAACTGCGCATCCCAGTCGAGGACGCGGCGGGCGTCGCCCATCTTGTCGTCGATGTCCCGGGCGTGGGGGATGCCCTTGGCGATGTCGGCGGCGTGGGCGGCGATCTTAGAAGCCACGATGCCCTGCTTGACGTCGTCCACATTGGGCAGAGCCAGATGCTCGGCAGGGGTGACGTAGCACAGGAAGGCTGCGCCGCTCATGGCCGCGACAGCGCCGCCGATGGCAGCAGTGATGTGGTCATAGCCGGGGGCGATGTCGGTGACGAGGGGGCCGAGGACGTAGAAAGGTGCGCCCATGCAGATGGTCTTCTGGATCTCCATGTTGGCGGCGACCTGGTTCAGAGGCACATGGCCCGGGCCTTCCACCATGACCTGGACGTTGTGCGCCCAGGCTCGCTTGGTCAGCTCGCCCAGACGAACCAGCTCTTCGATCTGGCAGACATCGGTGGCGTCGGCGAGGCAGCCGGGGCGGCAGGCATCGCCCAGAGAGATGGTGACGTCGTGCTCTTCGCAGATGTCCAGGATCTCGTCAAAGTGCTCATAGAAGGGATTCTCGTTGCCGGTCATGCACATCCATGCAAATACCAGCGAGCCGCCGCGGCTGACGATGTTCATCTTCCGCTTATGCTTGCGGATCTGCTCGATGGTCTTACGGGTGATGCCGCAGTGGAGGGTGACGAAGTCCACGCCGTCCTCTGCGTGCAGACGCACCACGTCGACGAAGTCCTGCGCCGTCAGGGTGGCGAGGTCGCGCTGGTAGTGGATGACCGAGTCGTACACCGGCACAGTGCCGATCATGACGGGGCATTCGTGGGTCAGCTTCTGACGGAAGGGCTGGGTATTGCCGTGGCTCGAGAGGTCCATGATGGCCTCTGCGCCCATGTTGACGGCGCTCATGACCTTCTGCATCTCGATGCTGTAGTCCTTGCAGTCGCGGGAGACGCCGAGGTTGACGTTGATCTTGGTGCGGAGCATGGAGCCGATGCCCTCGGGGTTCAGGCACTCGTGGTGCTTGTTGGCCGGGATGGCGACCTTGCCCTCAGCGACCAGCTGACGGATCTCTTCGACGGTGCGGTACTCCTTCTTGGCCACCGTTTCCATCTGGGGCGTGACGATGCCCTTGCGGGCGGCATCCATCTGTGTGGTGTAAGTCTGCATTTGAAAATCCTCCGAAAATACGCTCTCTTTATTTATGAACAGCGTCCGGGACGCCGTGCATCCAGTTTTCGACCCCGACGCCGCCCAGAGTGTGGTCCAGCGGGCCGGAGCCGCGGCCCAGATCGAGCTGCGCGTTCAGCGCGTCGGTCAGGTAAGCCTTGGCCCGGGCGATCGCTTCTTCCAGCGCAAACCCTTTGGCAAGGTTGGCCGCAATGGCACTGGACAGAGTGCAGCCCGTACCGTGGGTGTTGGGGTTTGCGATACGCTTACCCGGAAACCAGGTCTCCGTGCCATCCGGGAAGGTGAGCAGATCGTCGGCGTCGGTGTCACTGTGGCCGCCCTTGAGCAGGACGGCACAGCCGCAGTCGGCGGCGATGGCCCGGGCGGCGGCGCTCATGTCGGCACGGCCCGAGATGTGCAGGCCGGACAGCACTTCGGCCTCGTGCCGGTTGGGCGTGATGACCTCGGCCAGAGGGAACAGCTCCCGGCGCAGGGTGCGCACGGCATCCGATGCGATCAAATCAGAGCCGGAGGTGGCTACCATCACGGGGTCCACGACGATGTGCTCCGCCTTGTAAAAGCGGAGACGCTCGGCGATCGTCTCAATGAGCGGGGCAGAGGACACCATGCCGATCTTGACAGCGCAGGGGCGGATGTCGGTGAAGACGGCGTCTATCTGCTGGGCCAGAAATTCGGGGCTGACCTCGAAGATGCCGGATACGCCGGTGGTGTTCTGGGCCGTCAGGGCGGTGATGACGCTCATGGCGAAGACGCCGTTCATGGTCATGGCTTTGAGGTCGGCCTGAATGCCGGCGCCGCCGCTGGAATCGCTGCCCGCGATGGTAAGTGCAGTTTTCATGGGTTTGCTCCTTTATCGCAAGTCAAGAAATTCGTGCAACATTCAAACAGCATATTTGCGATATGCAATTCAACGCTGTTGCTGCTGCATTAAAAAGTTGAATTGCTATAGATGATTTGTTCTGTCAGTGCCTTCAGCTCTTTGCACTCAGCCTCAATGTCCTCGGCGCTGAAGATCGCGCTCACGAGGGCCACGCCGTCCGCGCCGGAGCCTTTGAGTTTGAGGATGTTGTCTTTATGGATGCCGCCGATGGCCACGACCGGCACATCCACGGAGTCGCAGATCTCTTTCAGTCTACCCTCCGGCAGGACATCCACATCGGTTTTGGTGTGGGTGGAAAATGCCGCGCCGACGCCCAGATAATCCGCGCCGTGGGCCACGGCCAGCTGTGCTTCCTCGACGGAATGGGCCGACACACCGATGATCATGTCAGGGCCCACCTTGGCGCGGACGTCTGCTGCGGCCATATCTTCCTGCCCGACATGGATGCCGTCGGCATGGCATTTTATAGCGATCTCGACGTTATCGTTGATGATGAAGGGTACGCCATAGCTGCGGCAGAGGGCGGAAAGCTCCATGGCTTCCTGCAAAAATGCCGCGTCGTCCAGCTCCTTTTCCCGCAGCTGGACGCAGGTGACGCCGCCTTTCAGCGCGTCTTCCACCTGCTGGCGGAGGGTCTCGCGGCCCGTCCACGCCCGGTCGGTGACGGCGTAGAGAAGCATGGTGTGTTTATCGCATTTCATAGCGTGCTCCTTCCTCGAGCTGTTCGGGGGTCATGTTGTAGATCGCGTCGATGATGTAATTGCGGTAGGTGGCATTGCCGTCCAGCCTGGAAAGGCGGCTGTGAGCTGCTTCGCCCGCAAGGCCCATGGCGCAGACCGCCGCAGCAGCGGCTTCCAGAGGCTTGTCCGGGTTGGCCGCACAGAATGCCGCCGTCAGGGCCGAGAGCTGACAGCCGGTGCCGGTGACGGCGCTCATCATGGGGTGGCCGTTGCGGATGCAGAAAGCCCGCTCTCCGTCGGCCACGATGTCGATGGCACCGGTGACGGCGACGACCGCCCCTGTGCGGGCCGCAAACGCTTTGGCGAATGTCACGGTCTTGTCCAGCGTCTCGTCCGTCACCTTGTCGGCGGTGTCGGCGTCCACGCCTTTTGTGGTGCCGCTGCCTGCCGCCAGCGTCCGGATCTCGGAGATGTTGCCCCGGATGACGGTGAACTTCACTTCCCGCAGGAGGCGCAGTGCCGTTTCGGTGCGCAGATGGGAAGCGCCTGCGCCCACGGGGTCCAGCACGACAGGACGGCCCAGCCGGTTGGCGGTGTGTCCCGCCAGCAGCATGGAAGGGATGGTGCGGCTGTTCAACGTGCCGATGTTGAGGTTCAGCCCGGCACACAGCGAGGTGATGTCCTCGACCTCGGCGGCATCATCCGCCATGATGGGGGACGCCCCGCAGGCGAGGACGATGTTGGCACAGTCGTTGACGGTGACGTAATTGGTGATGTTATGGACAAGCGGGCTTTTGGCCCGGACGTTGGCAAAGAGGTTCCGAAACATGGCTTCTCCTTCGAATCAGCTCAGGCTGGCCTGCATGGCGCGGAGTGCGCCTGCGCGGGAAAGTGCGGCCAGCAGTGCGCCTGCAATGATGGCACCGCCGGCGGTGGAGACGAGGAAGGGGACGATGTAGGCGTAGAACGCGATGTCACCGGCGCTCTTGCCCATCAGCAGGATGGCGACGGGGTAGGCGCACAGACCGCCGAGGATGGAGGTGCCGAACACCTCGCCCACGAGGGTGGGCAGCAGCTTATTGGTCTTGTGGAAGACGATGCCGCAGAGCAGTGCGCCGAACATGCTGCCGGGGAAAGCCATCAGACTGCCCAGACCCAGCAGATTGCGCAGCAGGGAGGCAACGAAAGCCACGCCCACGCCGTAGTAAGGCCCCAGCAGGACAGCGCAGAGGATGTTGACCATGTGCTGCACAGGGGCGCATTTGCTGCCGAAGACCGGGAAGGAGAAGACGCTGCCCACGACAGCGACAGCGCAGAACATACCGGCGAGGGCCAGCTTTTTGGCAGAATAGTGTTTCATAGTGAGTGCTCCTTTTCAATAAAAAATAAGTGCAGGGGCAGACCGCCGCTCCCGCACACGAACAGACCCGGCACCCGCGCAGAGATACCGGAAACGGAAGAAGCGGTCGAGGCTCACTGGCCTCCTCTCACGCCGGAACACGGCTTCCCATCGCATACAAAACCCCAGACTCAGGGCGCTCCCCCTCAGTCTGTGACGAGAAGCCGTTTTCTAAGCGTTGCACACCGCCTGAGCGGTCTTTTTGCTCGCATACGGCGTTGCTTCCCCTTGCAATCCACCAAGGATTGCTGCGGGAAACCGCCTTGTCTGCGGGCAAAAATCCTCGCCATTCGGCGCACCCCGCTTACGAAAACAGCTTCTAAACAAAAAAACAGGAGACGCCTCGAGCGGTGTCTCCTGTAAAAATCCATAAACAGTGTTATGACTTCCTACGGCGGCATTATCCGCATCAGGTGCAGAAACTGTCCGAAAACAATTTCTAAAGGGTCGAAGTTCGAGAACTCCCTCTCAGCCTGCTTCTACAAGCTCCCCTGTATTTGTTTGTCGGGAGTATTCTACACCCATCGGGGATAAAATGCAAGGGTTTTCTTTTTTCGCGGCGCGTTTTGTGGTATACTGAAAAAAAGCCTGCATTTGCAAAAATGGGCAGATAAAGGAGATATGGCTTATGGGTCTTGTCAAAGCGGCATTGGGCGCAGCATCCGGCGTGATGGGCGACCAGTGGAAAGAATACTTTTACTGCAGTGCTCTCCCGGCGGAGGTGCTGGCTGTCAAGGGACAGAAGAAAGTCTCCGGGCGCTCTTCCAACCGCCACGGCACCGAGAACATCATCACCGACGGCTCCATCGTGGCGGTGGCCGAGGGCCAGTGCGCCCTCATCGTGGAGCAGGGCAAGGTGGTGGACCTCTGCGCCGAGGCCGGCGAGTACACCTATAACACCGGCACCCAGCCCTCTCTGCTGAGCGAGGGTCTGGCCAAGAACATCGACGAAGTCTTTGCTGAGATCGGCAAGCGGTTCAGCTTCGGCGGTCAGGCTGCCACCGACCAGCGCATCTATTACATCAACACCAAGGAGCTGATGGGCAACAAGTACGGCACCCCCAGCCCCGTGCCGTTCCGCGTCGTGGACCAGCGTGCCGGCATCGACATCGACGTCAGCATCCGCTGCTTCGGCGAGTACAGCTACCGCATCGTCAACCCCATCCTGTTTTACACCAACGTCTGCGGAAATGTGGAAAACGAGTACACCCGTGACGCGCTGGAAGGCCAGATGCGCACCGAGATGATGACCGCATTGCAGCCCGCCTTTGCCCGCATCAGCGAGATGGGCATCCGCTACTCGGCTCTGCCCGGCCATACCACCGAGCTGGCCGAGGCCCTGAACCAGGAGCTGTCCGGCAAGTGGAGCAAGCTGCGCGGCATCGAGATCGTCTCCCTCGGCGTGTCCGGCGTCAAAGCCAGCGAAGAAGACGAACAGATGATCAAGGAGCTGCAGCGCAGCGCCGCCTTTATGGACCCGACCCGCGCCGCCGCCCACATGGTGGGCGCACAGGCTTCGGCGATGCAGGCAGCGGCTTCCAATACCTCCGCCGGCCCGGCCATGGCCTTTATGGGCATGAATCAGGCCGCTGCTGCCGGCGGCATCAACGCCCAGACCCTCTACCAGATGGGCGCACAGCAGCAGCCTGCCGCTGCTCCTGCCCCCGCAGCCGCCCCGGCGGCTGGCAGCTGGAGCTGCTCCTGCGGCCAGACCGGCAACACCGGCAAGTTCTGCACCGCCTGCGGCAAGCCCCGCCCCGAAGCAGGCTGGGTGTGCAGCTGCGGCGCACACAATACCGGCAAATTCTGCTCGGAGTGCGGTAAGCCCCGCCCGGCGGCCAAGTGCCCGAACTGCGGCTGGACCCCTGCCGACCCGGCCAACCCGCCCAAGTTCTGCCCCGAATGCGGCAAGCCTTTCGGAGCCTGAAAGGGGAACTGAGATATGGCAGAAAACACCACGAATTACCAATGCCCGGCCTGTACCGGCCCGCTGCGGTTCGACAGCGCCAGCGGAAAGCTCTGCTGTGATTACTGCGGCTCTACTTATGATGTAGCACAGGTCGAGGCTCTTTACGGCGAGAAGCAGGCTCAGGCCGATAAGGCCGCCGAAGCCGCCGAAAAGGCAGCGTCCAGCGGCCCCGTCTGGGGAGAAATAGAGACGGGAAATCTCAGCAGCCGCACCTGCACTTCCTGCGGTGCAGAGCTGGTCTGCGGCCCCGAAACAGCTGCCACCACCTGTCCCTACTGCGGCAACCCCACCGTGCTGGGCGGACAGCTTTCCGGCAAGCTCAAGCCGGAGTACATCATCCCCTTCCGGATGGACAAAAAGACCGCCATCGAGAACCTGAAGAAGTATTATAAGGGCAAAGCCTTCCTCCCCAAAGCCTTCAAAGAGTCCAACCACATCGAGGAGATCCAGGGCGTGTATGTGCCGTTCTGGCTCTACGATGGCCGGATGGAGGCCCGGGGCGCTTACAAGGCCGAGATCAGCGAGAGCCACCGTGAGGGCGACTACATTGTCACCACCACCAGGCACTTTGACGTGGCCCGCGTGGGCGACGCCGACTTTGTCCGGGTGCCGGTGGACGGCTCCAGCAAGATGCCGGACGCCCATATGGACGCCATCGAGCCCTTCGACTACAGCGACCTCAAGCCCTTCTCCACGGCCTACCTGCCCGGCTTTCTGGCAGACCGGTACGACGAGGACGACAAGAAGTGTGCTGCCCGCGTCCTGACCCGGATGAAGAACAGCACCGCTGCGGCCCTCCACGATACGCTGGGCGGCTACACCGGCGTCCAGACCCTCTCGGAGCAGCTCGACCCGCGGACGCTGGAACCCCACTACGCTCTGCTGCCGGTCTGGATGCTCCACACCCGCTGGAAGGAGCAGGACTTCCTCTTTGCGATGAACGGCCAGACCGGAAAGCTCATCGGCGATCTGCCCGTGGATAAGGGCAGAGTAGCTGCATGGTTTGCCGGCATCAGCATCCCGCTGATGATACTGACGGCTCTCATCATGCTGCTGTGAGAGGGGGAGACGGGAATATGAAATACTGCAAAAAACTGTTTGCCCTTCTGGCTGCGGCCCTGCTCTGCATGGCCCTGACCCTGCCGGCCGGGGCAGCGGCCCCGCTGGTGCGGGACGAGTGCGGCGTCTTTGACGCCGACACGCTGGCCGACCTCGAGGAGCAGGCCGAAAGCGCCTCTGACGGCCACGACGTGGATGTCTACTTCCTCGTGGTGGACGACATCGGCGATGCCGACCAGCGCGACTACGCGAAAAATTATTACATCTCCAACGGCCTCGGCTATGGCGACGAACAGAGCGGCATCCTCTTCCTGCTGGCGGTCGGCTCCCGCAAGTACGTCACCATCACCTACGGCGAGGGCGTCACGGCATTCACCGACTACCGCATCGAGCAGCAGGAGGACGAGATCGTCCCGGAGCTCTCCGATGAGGAATGGGCGGATGCCGCCTATACCTATATCGATATGTGCGACGATGCACTGGACTACTATGCCTACTATGGCGAGCCCATCGATGTGGATAACGACATCGGCCTGGAAGACCTGCTCATTGCCATGATCTTCCCTCTCGGCATTTCGGCATTCATCTGCTTCATCCTCTACCGCCGGATGAAGACGGCCCGGCAGAAGACGGAGGCCGACGAGTATATGCCCGGCTTCACCCTGCGGGTCAAGCGTGACCGCTACACCCACACCACCCGGGAGCGCACCTATGACCCGCCCCAGAAGGAGTCCAACTCCTCCGGCGGTTCGTCCGTCGATTCCGACGGCTTCGGCGGCTCGTCGGGCGGCTCGTTCTGAAGCATAAAAACAAAAACACCCCGCTGCATGACACAGCGGGGTGTTTTTATTTTCAGGGTCTCAGCCGAGGCTCACGCCCATCCGGCGGGCGACGGTGAGCAGCTCACAGCCCTCGGGGATGTTGCGGGCCTTACCGGCGATGTCCTCGAGGCGGTTGGCGACGACGCGGTTGTTGACCATGGCGACGGTGACGCCGTAGCGCTCCACTTCCACCAGCTTGGCGGCGTAGCTGCCGAACTCGGTGGCCAGTACACGGTCATAGGCGCTGGGGCTGCCGCCGCGCTGCATGTGGCCCGGGATGCAGACGCGGGTCTCCATGCCGGTCTTTTTCTGGACGGCGGCGGCGATGCGGTTGGTGGCGGTGACGCCGTAACCGGCTTCGGCGCGCTTTGCCATCCACTCTTTCCGCTTCATCTTGGCCTCTTCGGTGTTGATGGCACCCTCGGCCACGGCGATGATGGAGAAGTTGGAGCCTTTGCGGGCGCGGCGCTCCACAGCGGCGCAGACGCGGTCGATGTCGTAGGGCTGCTCGGGCAGCAGGATGATGTCAGCTCCGCCGGCGATGCCGGAGTAGAGGGTCAGCCAGCCGGCTTTGTTGCCCATGATCTCGATGCACATGACGCGGCTGTGGCTGCCGGCGGTGGTGTGGATGCGGTCGATGACCTCAGTGGCGATGTCCACGGCGGTGTGGAAACCGAAGGTGACGTCGGTGCCGTAGATGTCGTTGTCGATGGTCTTGGGCAGGCCGATGATGTTCAGACCCTCCTGGGAGAGGAGGTTGGCCGTCTTGTGGGTGCCGTTGCCGCCGAGGCAGAGCAGACAGTCGAGCTTGGCGTCCTTGTAGGTCTTTTTCATGGCCGCGACCTTGTCGATCTTGTCCTCTTCCACCACGCGCATCAGCTTGAAGGGGGTGCGCTTGGTGCCGAGGATGGTGCCGCCCAGCGTCAGGATGCCGCGGAAATCGTCCTCGCACATCTCCTTGTATTCGCCGGTAATGAGGCCGTGGTAGCCATTCAGGATGCCCACGATCTCGACATTCTCGCCGAACCGTGCATACAGGGCTTTGGCCACGCCGCGGATGGTGGCGTTCAGGCCGGGACAGTCGCCGCCGGAGGTCAGGATACCAACACGTTTTTTCATATCGAACAACCCTCGTTTCTTCCGTTCTCCCTCAGAAGGGGCAGGTGAATGATACTATAAGAGTATTCCCAAAGGGGGCGGGTGTCAAGAGCCGGGAACGAAAAAAGGCGTGAAAACGCAGAGGTAGGGAAGACAGAAAAAACATGGACGGAAAAATCAAAAAAAGTGGTTGACAAATGGAGGCGGAGGCTGTATAATATTCTTCGTCAGCGGCGCTTCGGTGCTGAGGGCGAAACCGAATAGTGGGGATTTGCATAGTGGTAGTGCGGTAGACTCTGACTCTACTTGTGGGAGTTCGATTCTCTCATCCCCAACCAGACCGCAGCCCATTGGGTTGCGGTATTTTCGGGGCATAGCGCAGTTGGTAGCGCGCCTCGTTCGGGACGAGGAGGCCGTGGGTTCAAATCCCGCTGCTCCGACTGAAAAAGACCGGTACACATTCGTGTGCCGGTCTTTTTCTATCTCCGCAGCGGGATTTGAACAGGGCGGCCCTGCGCAGCAGGGCAAGCAATCAGCCCAGTGGGCTGTTGCTTAGCCCGCGGGTCCCAATCTTCAGGAATGTCAACAGTTGGTGACTACCGGTACACATTCGTGTACTTGCTTTTTTATTTAGTCGGGCGCGGGATTTGAACTATTCACACAAATCCCTATCTCTTTCTTCTGAAATATGCTAAAATAGTACCACTACGAAACAGGAGGTCTTTTTATGCTCAAACGTCTGCGCAGCGCCCACCCGATGCTCTACTGCCTTGTGGCCGAGGTGCTGTTTCTGGGGATGCTGTTCGTGGCATCGCTGCTGTCGCTTCTGCTCATCTTGTTCGTCGTGCGGGATATTGATGCCGTCGATGATTATATGCTGACCTTCATGCAGGAGGCAGCAGGCGTGCTGGTGGCGTGGCTCTTTCTGGCGCGCACCGGGAAGAGCGGCCTGCTCCGCCGCCGGGGCAGCGGCTTTTTCAACGGTCTGCTGGTGGGCCTGTACCCCATCGCGCTCATCAGCTACAACGCCTACAATACCCTGCTGTTTGGCAGGCCGGAGGGCGATATGCTGCCTGCGTGGCATGTCGTGTGGTTCCTTATCGGCATGACCAGCGTCGGTGTGGCAGAAGAGTTTCTGTTCCGGGGCGTCATCGCCCAGACGCTTCTGGAGCATTTCGGCACCAGCCGGGCCGGCGTCTGGAAAGCCTGCCTGCTGTCGGGCCTCTACTTCGGTGCGGCCCACCTGACCAACCTCACCGGCAGTGCGCCGCTGGGCGTTCTGATGCAGTGCGTCTTTGCGGCCTCGCTGGGTACGCTGCTGGCGGCGGTCTATTTCCGCACCGGAAACATCTGGGTGACGGTGTTCATCCACGCCGCGATGGACATCACATCCATGCTCATCGGCGGCCTGTACGGCACCCAGACGGTGGCCGACAGCATCAGCACCTATGACATCACCATGCTGACGTCTATCGCGGTCTATCTCATCCCCACGGCGTTCCTGCTGCGGAAAAAGAAGCTCAGTGAAGTGGAGCTTTATTTCGGACGTGATATGAAATAAACGGAATGGCCGCGCACAGCTGTGCGCGGCCATTCCGTTTTCTATGTCAGTTATTCGTAATCAATGGGCAAAGTCGGCAGACCGTTCAGCTCCAGCCCGGCGGTATGGCCCGCGATGTACTGATAGTAGCCCTGGGCCGCGATCATCGCGCCGTTGTCGCCGCAGAATTTCAGCTCGGGCAGGTAGACCCTGGCCCCCAGCTTCTGGGCGCCGTCGTTGACCAGCTGGCGCAGACGGCCATTGGCCGCGACGCCGCCCGCCAGACAGACCTGCTTTGCGCCGGTGTCGGCGGCGGCGAGAAGGAGCTTTTCTGCGAGGATGCCCGCGATGCGCTCCTGAAAGCTGGCCGCGAGGTCGGGGACGTTGATGTCAGTACCCTTCATCTGGGCCTGATTCACCTCGTTGAGCACGGCGGTCTTGAGGCCGGAGAAGCTGACGTTGTACTTGCCCTCCACGTGAGGCACCGGCAGACGGTAGGCTTTCGGGTCGCCGGTCTTGGCGGCGTTGGCGACGCTGGGACCGCCGGGATAGGGCAGGCCCAGCGTCCGGGCCACCTTGTCAAAGGCCTCGCCGGCGGCGTCGTCCACCGTGTGGCCGAGGATGTGGTAATGGGTGTAGTCCTGCACCTCCACGATGTGGCTGTGTCCGCCGGACGCCACAAGGCAGAGGAAGGGCGGCTTCAGCTCCGGGTGGGTCAGGTAGAGGGCTGCAATGTGACCCCGCAGATGGTGGACCGGCACCAGCGGCTTGCCCGCCGAGTAGGCGAGACCCTTGGCAAAGTTGACGCCCACCAGCACTGCGCCGATGAGGCCGGGCGCGAAGGTGACAGCCACGGCGTCCACGTCGTCGATGGTCTTGCCTGCGTCCAGCAGAGCCTTTTTGACGGTGGCGCTGATGAACTCGCAGTGGCGGCGGCTGGCGATCTCCGGCACGACGCCGCCGTAAAGCGCCTGCTCCTTGACGCTGGTGGAGATGACGTTGCTCAGCAGGTGCCGGCCATCTTCCACCAGAGATGCGGCGGTCTCGTCGCAGGTAGATTCGATTCCTAAGATGATCATGGTTTTAGTGGGCCTCCAGCCAGTTTTTGCCCTGATGCACTTCGGTGCTCAGGGGGACAGCATAATTGACACAGCCTTCCATCTCTTCCTGCAGGATGGCGGCGGCTTTCGCGGCTTCTGCCTCCGGGGCCTCGACGATGAGTTCGTCGTGGACGGTCAGGATGAGGCGGCTCTCCATCTTCTCGTCCCGCAGACGCCGCCAGACCCGCACCATCGCCAGCTTGATGACGTCGGCGGCGGTGCCTTGGATCGGCGTGTTGCGGGCCATCCGCTCGCCGCTGGCCCGGATGTTGTGATTGTTGCTGGCCAGCTCCGGCAGGGAGCGGCGGCGTCCGAAGAGGGTGGACACATAGCCGCAGTTCCGGGCGTCGGAGATGGTCTTGTCCATGTAGCCGCTGACTTTCGGGAAGGTGGCCAGATAGTTTTTCAGGAAGGCGTCTGCTTCTTTGACGCTCACGCCGATGTCCTTCGAGAGGCTGTAAGCGCCCTTGCCGTACATGATGCCGAAGTTGATGGCTTTTGCCGAAGAGCGCAGGCGGGGCGTGACCTGCTCGAGGGGCAGACCGTAGATCTTGGCGGCAGTGCTGCGGTGGATGTCCTCGCCGGTGAGGAAGGCCTGCTGCATATGCTCGTCGCCGGTGACGTGGGCGAGGATGCGCAGCTCGATCTGGCTGTAGTCGGCGTCCACCAGCACGCAGCCGGGCCGCGCCACAAAGTAAGCGCGGAGCTGGCTGCCCAGCTCGGTGCGGATGGGGATGTTCTGCAGGTTGGGGTTGTCGGAGGAAAGCCGTCCGGTGCGGGCTTCGGTCTGGTTGAAGCGGGTGTGGATGCGTCCATCCTCCGCGATGACCTTCAGCAGGCCCTCGACGTAGGTGGAGTTCAGCTTCTGGTAGGCGCGGTATTGCAGAATATCCTCCACCAGCGGGTAGTCCCGCAGGGCTTCCAGCGTCTCGGCGTCGGTAGACCAGCCGCGCTGGGTCTTTTTGCCGTGGGGCAGGCCCATGGTGTCGAAGAGCATCTCGCCCAGCTGCTTGGGGCTGTTGGGGTTGAAGCTGGCGCTGCCCGTCTCCATGTGGATGCGGGTGAGGACGTCTTCCAACTCCGAGCGCATCTTCACGCCGAACTTCTCGATGCCCTCTTTGTCCACGAGGATGCCGATGCGGGTCATGTCGGCCAGCACCTGCGCCAGCGGGAACTCGATGTCGTTGTAGAGGGAGTCTTCGTCCAGCGCGGTGATCTCTGCCTTCATCTTGGCGAACAGGTCGGCCAGCGCACCGGCGTCCGGCCACTTCTCACAGGTGAAAGCAGCGTCGGCGCGGTAGCTGATGATGAGCTCCGAGAGGTTGTACTTGGAAGCCGAGGCGTCCAGCAGATAGGCCGCCAGCTTGCCGTCCCAGACGATGCTGCTGCCCCAGCCGCCCGCAGCCATGGCGCGGGCGTAGAGCGGCGCGCTGTCGAAGACGTCAAGGGTGACGTCTTTGTTGTCCAGCAGACGGAGCAGGTCTTCGGATTCCAGCGGGAAGACGGTCTTGTCCTGCACGGCATACCACGCGGCGGGCTGCAGCTCCACGATGCGGACGCCCTGCTTGCCCATGACAGCGGGCCGCGCGGCCACGAGGTAATGGCCCTTCGGCTCAGCGGGCAGAGCGGCAAGTTCGGCTTCCGGCAGAGGCTCTGCCGGCACTCTTTCCGGGTCAGCGGCGGGGGTGATGTCGCTCAGGCCGAAGCGGGCAATGAGGGAGTGGAGCTCCAGCTCCTGCATCAGCCGGACGGCTTCGGCCTTGTTGCCCTCGCCCACGGCATAGGCGCCCTCGGCGGTGTCGATAGGGGCGTCGGTGCGGATGGTACCCAGCGTGTAGCTCAGCTCTGCCATGGCGCGGTCTTCGGCCAGATGCTCCCGCTGCTTGGGCTTGATGGTCTTGTCAGTGGTGTCGTCGAGGTGGGCGTAGACCCCCTCGAGACTGCCGTATTTCTGGATGAGGGTAAAGGCACTCTTCTCGCCGATGCCCTTCACGCCCGGGATGTTGTCGGAGGTGTCGCCCATCAGGCTCTTCACGTCGATGAGCTGGCGGGGCGTGACGCCGTATTTCTCCTTCACGGCGTCCACATCCATGGTGACGGTCTTGCTGCGGCCCAACGCCGTGGTAGCCAGCAGAACGGTGGTGGTGTCGCTGACCAGCTGTAAGCTGTCCCGGTCTCCGGTGGCAAGGAAGCAGTCGTCGCTGCGGGCGGCGCAGGCGGCGGCCAGCGTGCCGAGGATGTCGTCGGCTTCCCAGCCCTCGGCGGTCACTTCACGATAGCCCAGCAGGGCCAGAAGCTGCCGGATGACAGGCAGCTGGGCAGCCAGTTCGTCGGGCATCTTATGGCGGGTGGCCTTGTAGCCGTCGTACATCTTGTGGCGGAAGGTGGGGGCTTTGAGGTCGAAAGCCACAGCCACCTCGTCGGGCTCAGATTCTTTGAGCAGGGAGAGCAGGATATTCAGAAAGCCGAAAATGGCGTTGGTATAGCGGCCGTCTTTGGTGGTCAGCAGCTTGATGCCGTAAAAGGCACGGTTGGCGATGCTGTTGCCGTCAATGACCAGTAAACGCATAGCTTGTGGTCCTCCATTCCATAATTTCACATTCTATAGTATACCACAAAATAGAGCGGATGGGGGAGAGTTTGCACAAAAAAAGCCTCTCCCTTTGGGAGAGGTGTCACCGAAGGTGACGGAGAGGGCAAGCCCGTTGCCAAACAGCTGCTGCACAGCGATGAGCAGGGCCTTTGACAGAGCGGTATTATCGCTGTGTTTGGGTGTCTCCGTCAGCAGCCTTGCCCTCTCAGGCGCTTGCGCGCCAGCTCTCCCAGAGGGAGAGCCTTTTGCGGCGGTCACTCTACCCTTATCGCGCTCACTGGGCAGGCGTTGGCGGCGTCCACGGCCAGCGGCACCTGGTCGGGCGGAATGTCGCCGGGGATGGCGACGGCCAGAGTCCCCTCCATCTGGTATACCTCGGGGCAGAGCCCGGCACACTGGGTGCAGCCGATGCAGAGTTCAGGGTCTACGAATGCTTTCATGTTGGTACTACCTCCATTCAAAATGAGAAAAAGGCGCTGAGAGCAGTGTGGCCCGGTGGAGCAGAAAATATGCTATAGGCTTTCGGGCGCAGATATGTTACAATAGAGCAGAATGAACAGGAGGGCAAGAGCATGAACATCCAGATATTCGGCACCACCAAGTGCTTCGATACCAAAAAGGCTCAGCGCTATTTCAAGGAGCGCGGCATCAAGTTCCAGATGATCGATTTGAAAGAAAAAGAGATGAGCCGGGGCGAGTTTGAAAATGTGTCCCGCGCTCTGGGCGGCTGGCAGGCGCTGGTAAATCCCAACGCCAGGGACAAGCAGACCCTCGCTCTGCTGGACGCGCTGGTGGACTGGCAGAAGGAAGACAAGCTCTTCGAGAACCAGCAGCTGTTCCGCACCCCCATCGTCCGCAATGGCCGTCAGGCCACCGTTGGCTACCAGCCCGACGTCTGGAAGAACTGGGAATGAACGGCTTTCACCAAAATAACACGGGCAGGGTTTTGCACCCTGCCCATGATTGTGGTATACTGTTTTTATCTGAAAAGTGAAACAACGCAGGAGACGATAACGATATGAAGATAGAAATGACCCCGGAAGAACACGCCCGGCTCCACCGCCGCCGTGGTCGGCAGGCCCTCGGGCTGGTCATCGCGGTGCTGGTGCTCATCGGCACGCTGACTGTGCTGCACGCAGGCGTGAATGCCGTGGCAAAGCTGTTTGACGATACGGCCCAGAAGCAGGAATACGAGGACAAGCTGGAAGGTCTGGTGCTGTTCGACCCCGTGCCTTTTGAGGGCATTGAGAACATCGACGACCTGACCCTCCGCGAGGCTGCTGTCTGGGGCTGTGTGTACAGCATCCAGGAGACCCAGGGCGGTTTCGACGGCTATAACACCGACCCCGATACCGAGCAGCTGCTCATCCCCTCGGTGGACGTGGACGCCTACCTCGCAAAGCTTGTCGGCCCCAGCTTCCGCATGACCCACAAGACCTTCGAGATGGAGGATATGACCATCGAGTTCGACGACACCACCCAGTGCTATAAGATCCCCATCACCGGCAGCGTGGGCAGCTACCGCGCCACCGTCACCAAGCTGTTCAAGAAGGACGGCCTCCTCCACGTCACCGTGGGCTACATCCCCAACCAGAACGCAACGGACAGCATCCTCACCGCCACCTCGGATACGCCGGTCAAGTACATGGACTATCTGTTCAGCCGCCAGAGCGGCAGCTGGTATCTCACCGGCCTGACCGAGAGCGAGACGAAGCCCGAGTCAACGGCGGCGTCCACTGCCTCCGAGCCTGCCATGATGGCAGACAGCGAGGTGCAGGACGCCATCCTCGCCACCGGCGGCGAAACGCCCACTGACTCCGACGCCGCGTCCTCCGAGGCCGCAGCCGCCAGCGAGGAAGCGGACAGCACCGCCGAAAGCGAAGCCGCCTCGGACGCAGAGCCGCAGGCCGAAAGTGCGGCCAGCGCGGCGGCGTAAAACGAATCACAAACAAAAACCGGGAAGCTCCCAGAGCTTCCCGGTTTTTGCATATCCGGAATTACTTCAAATCAAACCGTACGACCACCAGCCGATACCAGAGATACGGCACCATGTTCCATATCATCCACAATTCCATCAGAACATAATTCGGCAGGTCGCGGAGGCGGAAGGGACGCTTGCCCAGCTGGCCGTTTTTGAGCAGGGCGAAGGCTTCGTGCATTCCCTTGTCCCACGCCTCGCCGAAGCCCTGTTTGTGGAACTTGCAGCGTTTGAGCAGATAGCCCAGCGCCAGCGGAAGGATGTTGAGAATGAGCATCAGCAGAGGCTCGTTCTTGAGGGGGAGAAGGATGCTGTTGCGGCCGCTCTGCTGGCTCTTGAAGGCGTTGTACCGCACCGCGCCGGTGCTGGCGCCGCAGATGTGGTAGCACTTTGCCGTGGGGCAGAGGACGTTTTTGTAACCGGCGTTGTTGGCGCGCCAGCTGAGGTCCACGTCCTCGAAGTAGGCAAAAAAGTTTTCATCGAAGACGCCGATCTCGTCGAGGATGCTCTTGCGGTAGAGGGCCGCGCCGCCGCAGGCCGAGAAGATGCGCTTCTGTTTGGTGTAGCGGCTGGCCCGGCGGCCGTCGCCGGTCTTGCAGGCAAAGCCCATCCATGTGACGTAATCGCCGGCATCGTCGGCAAGCTCCCGGTCGAAGTGGCGGATCATAAGGCTCTGGACGGCGAAGATCTTGGGGTCGCTCTCAGCCACGCGGATGAGCTCGGCCAGCCACTGGGGCTCTGCAAAGGCGTCGTTGTTGAACAGCACCACGAACTCGCTTTTCGCCCGGGCGATGCCCTGATTGACGGCGTGGGAAAAGCCAGTATTGGAGCCGTTCTCGATGAGCTGGAAGTTCGGGCGGTTGCAATAGCTGCGGGCCTGCTCAAGGCTCTCGTCGGTGGAGCCGTTATCCACCACGATAAGCTCGAAGTCCTGCTCCGTCTGGGCGTAGACCGATTCGATGGAGTCCTTGAGCCAGCCTTTGCCGTTGATGTTGGGGATGATGATGGTCGCTTTCATAGATTCTGTGCTCCTGCGCATTTTCTTCTAGCATACAAAAGACAGTATAACATATTTTGAAGAGATTGAAAATTCCCTCTTGACAAAAAAGATGATTTGAGTATTATTGTATTAAGCACTTAGCACAGCAACACAAGGAGACGAGACGATGGGCGAACGATTCGATATGAGCCGCCCCATCTACGCACAGATCGTGGAACGGCTCAAGGCAAAAATCCTGGCGGGCATCTACCCGCCCGGCGGACATCTGGACTCGGTGCGCGACATGGCCGCAGCGGCAGGCGTCAACCCCAACACCATGCAGCGGGCGCTGGCCCAGCTGGAAGCGGAAGGGCTTGTCTACACCGAGCGGACCACGGGCCGCTTCGTCACCGAAGATACAGCCCTTTTGGAACAGCTGCGGGACGAGACGGCCCGCGCTATGACCGCCGAATATCTCGAAAAAATGCGCGGCATCGGCTACGGCCCGGCAGAGGCCGCAAAGCTTATGACGGGCTGGGAAACAAAGGAGAGTGATTCAAATGAATGAGATTTTAACTTGTGAGGGTCTGACGAAATCCTACCAGAAGGGGACAAATGCCCTCGATAACATCGAGCTGCACATCGGCTTTGGCCGCATCGTGGGCCTGCTTGGCCCCAACGGCAGCGGCAAGACCACCCTTATCAAACTGGCGAACGGCCTCTTGCAGCCCACGGCGGGCAGTATCCGAATCGCGGGCATGGCCCCCGGCCCGGATACGAAGGCCATCGTCTCCTACCTGCCGGACGCCGCATGGCTGCCCGACTGGATGCGGGTGGAGCAGCTGGTGGAGATGTTCCGGGATTTCTACGCCGACTTCGACCCTGCCAAGGCGAATGAGATGCTGGAAAAGCTGGAGCTTTCGCCCAAAGCACCCCTCAAGAGCCTTTCCAAGGGCAACAAGGAGAAAGTCCAGCTCATCCTTGCCATGAGCCGGAACGCCCGGCTCTACCTGCTGGATGAACCCATCGGCGGCGTGGACCCGGCGGCGCGGGACTACATCCTGAACACCATCCTCACCAACTACAGCCGGGACGCCTCGGTCATCATTTCCACCCACCTCATCGAGGACGTGGAGCCGGTGCTGGATGAAGCCGTGTTCCTGAAAAACGGCAGAATTTTCGCCCACCGCTCGGTGGATGAGCTCCGCGAGACCGAGGGCATGAGTGTGGATGCATATTTCCGGGAGGTATTCAAATGCTGAAAAAGTTACTGAAATATGAGTTCCGGGCCACCGCCCGCACCTACGGCGGAATGTATCTGGCCCTGCTGGCGGCGTCGGTGCTCTTTGGCGGGTCCCTCTGGAGATGGAACAGCACCAATAGTGACACCTATTCGGCTCTCGTGGGCCTGCTGAGCCTTGTCTACACCGCCGTCATCATCGGCACCGTGGTCGTCACCATCATGACCATCGTGCAGCGGTTCTACCGCAACCTGCTGGGCCGGGAGGGCTATCTGATGCACACCCTGCCGGTGACGGAAACACAGCTTGTGACCTCGAAGCTCATCTCCAGCACCGTGTGGAGCCTGTGCAGCATCCTCGCAGCCTGCCTTTCCTTCGGCATTCTGGCTGTCCTGATGATGGCGGATATGGACCTGCTTGAGCAGCTGCCGCTGATGTGGTCGGGCATCCGGGAGGCATTCGCCCGCTGTAACATGGAGTTCTGGGAGGCGCTGGCTTTCAGCGGCGTCGTCAGCTTCGTGCGGATGGTCAGCGCCATCGCCTGCATCTATGCTGCCTGCATGGTGGGACATCAGTTCAAGAACCACCCCGCGCTGGCGGGCATCCTGAGCTTCTTTGTCATGCAGTATCTGCAGGGCTGGCTCGAAAAGCTGCTCCAGATCGGCACCGGCGTCTACGAGACGGCCATCTATAGCATTGTAGGCGATGTGGGCAGCATCGGGACTGCCGTCTCGGCTCTGGGCTACATGGGGAGCGCGATGGTCACGCTGGGCATCGCGGCGGCGTTCGGCGTCTTCTGGTTCGGGCTGACGGTCTGGCTGATGCGAAACAAACTCAACCTCGAGTGATGAAACGTGAAAAAATCTGGCGGAAAATTTTGAAATTTCCTCTTGACTTTACACGGATAAAGTGTATAATGCAATCAAACCGATGAGGCGGAAGAGAACCTGCAAAGCGCATCTTCAGTGAGCCCGGACAGTGAAAACGGGCGAGAGCGGGGCAGAGATTCGTGGGCCGCCGAGGGCCGGGCAAACGAGGCAGAGCCTCCAGTAGCTTGGGACGGAAGCCTCCGTTACAGGGCAGGGGAGTGTTGGCTCTCCGTGAGGGGCTTTGCGGCTTTCAAGAGGAAAGCGGGCAAGGCAAGCAAGGTGGCACCGCAGATTCGAATTTCTCGACTCTGTCCTTGTGGATGAACACACAGGGACAGGGTCGTTTTGTTATATGAGAACAAAAGCCCGTCCCGCAAGTGGAGCGGGTTTTTATTTTACATGCCGCCCGCTCCAGGGAAGGAGCAACCGCTATGAAAACCATGAACATGATCTCCCGCCGCAGCTTTCTGAAAGCCGCTATGGCCGCCGCCACTGTTTCCGCTCTGGGTCTGACCGGCTGCGGTTCGTCCGCTTCGAGCACTGCATCCGGCACCGCTTCCGGTGCAGCAGCATCTTCTGCCGCCGCCAGCGAGGCAGGCCAGACCTTCAAGGTGGGCATTGTCAACTACGTTGACCACGCTTCCCTGAACCAGATCGTTGCGTCGGTGGAAGAGCGTCTGGACGAGGTGGGCAAGGAGAAGGGCGTCACCTTCGACTACGCCGACTACTACGCCAACGCACAGGCCGACCAGACCAACCTGAACCAGATCGGCGCCGACCTCGTGGCCGACGGCGTGGACGTCATCGTGGCTGTGGCTACCCCCACCGCCGCTACCATGCTGGCCGCTGTGGAGGACACCGACATCCCCGTCGTCTACTCCGCCGTCACCGACCCCGCTGCCGCAGGCTTTGACACCGAGCCGAACATCACCGGCACTTCCGACGCCCTGAACACCGACGCCATCATGAACCTCATCCTGGCCGTCAACCCCGACATCGACACCATCGGCCTGCTGTATGATCTGAGCCAGGATTCTTCTGCACAGGCCATTGCAGACGCCAAGGCTTTCTGCGACAGCAAGGGCATCAAGTACATCGAGAAGAACGGCACCACCACTGCTGAAGTCCAGATGGCCGCTGAGGCCCTCATCGCCGCCGGTGTCAAGGCTGTCTTCACCCCCACCGACAACACCGTCATGACCACCGAGCTTTCCATCTACGAGACCTTTACCGAGGCAGGCGTCCAGCACTACACCGGCGCTGACAGCTTCGCCCTGAACGGTGCCTTCGTGGGCTACGGCGTCGATTACGTCCAGCTGGGCGAGGCTACCGCCGATATGGTGGCGGAACTGCTCTGCGACGGCAAGACCCCTGCAGACCTGCCGTTCCAGACCTTCGACAACGGCATTGCCGCCATCAACACCGAGACCTGCGAGGCTCTGGGCCTCGACCTCGACACCGTGAAGAAGGCCTTTGCACCCTACTGCACCGAGGTCGTGGAAGTGACCACGGCGGAAAACTTCTCTTGACCGCTGAAAGCCTCTCCCTTTGGGAGAGGTGTCACCGAAGGTGACGGAGAGGGCAAGGACGCTGTGAAAAAAGCAAAAACGCTGCGATAAGTTGACTCGAACAAAAGGTTATCGCAAGGCGAATAGCTTTTGGTCAGGCGGCTTGCCCTCTCAGGCGCTTGCGCGCCAGCTCTCCCAAAGGGAGAGCCTTAAAAAGGAAAATATTATTTATTAAGGAGCACACCATGCTGGCGAGTATCTTTTCGCTCAACGTCATCCAGACCGCGCTCGAGTTGGGCTGCATCTACGCCCTCGTTGCGCTGGCTCTGTTTCTGAGCTATTCCATCCTGAATATCGCGGACCTGTCCACCGACGGCTGCTTCACCCTTGGCTGCGCTGTCGCCTGTCAGGTGGCGCTGACCGGCCACCCCTTCCTCGCCCTGCTGGCGGCGATGGCGGCCGGTGTCTGCTCCGGTTTCATCACAGCTTTTTTGCAGACCCGCCTCGGCGTCGAGAGCATCATGGCCGGCATCATCGTCAACACCGGCCTCTACACCATCAACCTGGCCGTGATGGGCTTCTCGTCCACCATGTCGCTGGTCAAGACCGATACCGTCTTCTCCATCGCCAAGAGCGCCCTGAGCTTTACGGGCGGCGGGTATAAGCTGGTGCTGGCGGCGGTAGTCATCGCGCTGGCCGGTGCCGCCATGGTGGGCTTCCTCGGAACCCGCCTCGGCCTTTCGATCCGTGCCACCGGCGATAACGCTGCCATGGTGCGTGCTTCCAGCATCAACCCCGCCTTCACCATCACGGTGGGCCTCTGCATCTCGGGCGCATTGACGGCCCTTTCCGGCGGCCTGCTGGCTCAGTACCAGAAGAGCTGCGACATCAACGTAGGCACCGGCATGGTTACCATCGCGCTGGCTTCCCTCATCATCGGCGAAACGCTGGTGGGCAAGCGGACGATGGTGCGCCGCGTGCTGGGCGTCGTGTTCGGCAGCTGCCTCTACCGTTTTATCGTGGCGGTGGCCCTCCGCTTCAACGTCCCGGCTGCTGCCATGAAGCTGGTCAGCGCCATCATCGTGGCGGTGGCCATCTCGATGCCCGCCATCCAGGAGAAGATCGCCTTTGAGAAGCGCCGCAGTGCGGCCCGTCAGGCACGGAAGGAGCGTGTGTAAAATGGAAATGCTCGAACTTCGTGACCTGCACAAGACCTTCAACCCCGGCACCGTCAACGAGAAAGTGGCCCTGAACGGCGTCAGCCTGACCATGGAAGCGGGAGACTTCGCCACCATCGTCGGCTCCAACGGCGCGGGCAAATCCACCCTCTTCAACGCCATCACCGGCGGCTTCATCGCCGACGAGGGCAGCATCACGCTGGGCGGCGAGGACATCACCTTCGCGCCGGAATATCAGCGCAGTCGGGTCATCGGCCACCTGTTCCAGGACCCGCTCAAGGGTACGGCCCCCAACATGACCATCGAGGAGAATCTGGCGCTGGCCTACCTTCGCGCCGGGACCGCCCCCAACGCCATCTTCTCCCGCATCTCCCGCAAGGATAAGGAGATCTTCCGTGAGAAGCTGGCCCTGCTGGATATGGGTCTCGAAGACCGGATGAAGCAGCCGGTGGGCCTGCTGTCGGGCGGTCAGCGTCAGGCGCTGACCCTGCTGATGGCCACCCTCGTCACCCCGAAGCTCCTGCTTCTGGACGAGCACACCGCCGCTCTCGACCCTGCCACCGCCGAAAAGGTGCTGGACCTCACCAAGAGCATCGTGGCCGAAAAGAAGATCACCTGCCTGATGGTCACCCACAATATGCATCAGGCATTGGAGCTGGGCAACCGCACCCTCATGATGGACGCGGGACGCATCGTCTTTGACGTCAAGGGCGAGGCCCGCAGCAAGATGACCGTGGACGACCTGCTCGAGAAGTTCCGCGAGAACGCCGGCAAGGCTCTCGACAATGACCGCATCCTCCTGAGCAAGGTGGAAGCCGACAACTGAGCATAAGAAGAAAGACTGCTGCAAAACAGCTCTCTGAAAAAACAATGAACAAAACCCGGAACCCCTTCAGAGCCAGGACGGCTTGAAAAGAGTTCCGGGTTTTGTATTGTTTCTTTCTATCTTACAGCATCTTGGAGAGGAATGCCTTCAGACGCGGGTGCTTGGGGTTGGTGAACAGCTCCTGCGGCGGCTCATCCTCCTGAATGCGGCCCTCGTCAATGAAGATGACGCGGTTGGAGACTTCGCGGGCAAAGCCCATCTCATGGGTGACCACCAGCATGGTGATGCCGGTGTGAGCCAGCTCCTTCATCAGCTCAAGCACTTCGCCGACCATCTCGGGGTCCAGGGCGCTGGTAGGCTCATCGAAGAGGATGACGTCCGGGTCCATCGCCAGCGCACGGGCGATGGCGATGCGCTGCTGCTGGCCGCCCGAAAGGCTCTTGGGGTAGACGTTGGCCTTGTCGGCCAGACCTACGCGGGCCAGAAGCTCGTCGGCGCGCTTGGAGATGGCTTCTTTGTCCTTGAGCTTGAGCAGGCTGGGGGCCAGCTCAAGGTTTTTCTTGACGGTCAGGTGGGGGAAGAGGTTGAAGTGCTGGAACACCATGCCCATCTTCTGGCGGACGGAGTCGATGTGGTCGTCGTCCACCTCCACGCCCTCAAATTTGATGCTGCCGCCAGTGGGGATCTCCAGCCGGTTCAGGCAGCGCAGGAAGGTGGATTTGCCGCAGCCCGAGGGGCCGATGAGGCAGACCACGTCGCCGCGGTAGATGTCGATGTCGATGCCCCGCAGCACGTCCAGAGTGGGGGCAGCCTGCTTTGCGCCCTTCCGCTTTTCGCCGCCGTAGGTCTTGGTCAGGCCCCGGACTTCCAGGATCTTATCGGTCACTTTGTGCCAGCCTCCTCTCAAATTTTGCAAGCAGCCAGGTAAAGATCATCACCAGCACCAGATAGATCAGTGCCACGCCAAACAGGGGGAACATGGCCTCGTAGGTGCGGTTCATGATGCCCTGGGCCGCATACAGCAGCTCCTTGCCGCCGATGACGGTGATAAGGGAGGTATCCTTCAGCAGCATGATGAACTCGTTGCCCAGGGCGGGCAGCACGGCGCGGATGGCCTGGGGGATGATGATGACCACCATGGTGGTGATGTAGTTCAGGCCCAAGCTGCGGCCGGCCTCCATCTGGCCCGGGTCCACAGCCATCAGGCCGCCGCGGATGATCTCGGAGACGTAAGCGCCGGAGTTGATGCCCAGCGCCAGAGCGCCTACCATGGTAAAGTTGCGGCTGTTGTTGAAGATGACCATGCTCATGATCAGCAGCTGCACCATCATGGGGGTGCCCCGGATCACGGTGGTGTACACCTGGCACACGGCGTTAAAGACCCCCAGCACGGGGTTCGAGCGACCGGGGCGCTGCTGGTCGTGGGCCACACGCACCAGCGCCACCACGCTGCCCAGCAGGACGCCCATGGCCAGAGCAATGGCAGTGACCAGCAGGGTGGTGCCTACGCCCCCGATGTACTGGAGCCAGCGGTCCTTCAGGACAAAGGCCTGATAAAATTTGTAGAACAGCTCCTGCCCCATGTCCAGCCGGCCGCCGCTTTTCAGCAGCTGGCTCAGCAGTTCGTATTGTGCGGCCATTCGCATCCTCACTTTCTTTTCGTCTGTTGTGATCTCGTCTGTTGTGATCTTGTCAGAATTTTGTAACCTATATCCCTTAAAAAAGGGGAGGTGCCCGGTGGGCCGCCTCCCCTTGAGGGGTCTGTTTACTCAGCCTTGATGTACTTGTCCACGATGGACTGCAGGGTGCCGTCGGCCTTCAGCTCCTCCAGAGCAGCGTTCACAGCCTCCACCAGAGCGGTGTTGCTCTTGTTCATGCCAATGGCGTAGTCCTCCTCGGCGTAGCTGGTGTCCAGGATCTTCAGGCCGGGGTTGGACTCCACATAGGCCTTGGCGGGCTCGTTGTCGATGACCACAGCGTCCACCTGGCCGTTGTTCAGGGCCTGTACAGCGGTCAGGCCGTTGTCGTAGGCCACCACGGCGTCCTCGCCAAAGTCGTCGGAGCAGTACAGGTAGCCGGTGGTGCCGCGCTGGGTGCCGATCTTCTTGCCGGCCAGATCGTCGGGAGAAGCAATGTCAGAACCCTCGGGAACGATGATGGACTGGATGCCGGTAGCGTAGCTGTCGGAGAAGGACATCACAGCCATCCGCTCGTCGGTGACAGTGATGCCTGCCATGGCGATGTCGGCTTTGCCCTGCTGCACGCTGAGCAGAGCGGCGTCAAAATCCATGTCGTCGATCTGCAGCTCCAGGCCCAGCTTCTCGGCAATGGCCTGTGCGGTGTCCACATCGATGCCCTCAATGGTGCCGGCGTCGGTGGTCATCTCGTAGGGAGGGAAGGTGGCGTTGGTGGCCATGGTCAGCTTGCCGGCCTCAACGGTGGTCAGCTCAGCAGCGGCAGCGCTGGTGGAAGCAGCCTCAGAAGAAGCAGCAACAGAGCTTGCAACAGCGGAAGAAGCGGTGGAGGCAGAGCCGCCGCAGGCGGTCAGAGCCAGAGCAGCAGCGGAAACAGCGGCGGCAGCCAGGAAGCTGCGGCGAGAGATCTTTTTCATATTCAAACACTCCTCTTTATGTGCATATCGTTTGCATCTCTCTGCTGCGATGCGATTCATCGAAAAATCAGAGAGCGTGTTTAGTATAGGTTGTACAATTTGAAAAGTCAAGTGTTGTGCAAAAATTCCATCAAATTGAAACCGAATTGCAAACAATTATGCAGAATAAAGCTGGAGAGCGATGTATATATGCAGAACCTCTCAGTCTGCCCGGATGCGAAAGACTCTCCCTTTGGGAGAGGTGTCACCGCAGGTGACGGAGAGGGCAAGCTCAGTGCGACAGAGCCGCTGCACGGCGATAGGAAACCCCTTTGTCAGAGCGAAACTATCGCGACGTCTGCAATTCTTTGGCAGCGTCCTTGCCCTCTCAGGCGCTTCGCGCCAGCTCTCCCAAAGGGAGAGCCATTATACGCTTCTTGCCAGCTCTTCCACGCTCCGCTTCGGCACGCAGTAGTCACCGTTCTCATCGAGATAATACTTGATGCCGGTCTCCTCCGTCATCGGTACGACCCTGGCGGCATGAGTGGGGCAGCCAAGCGCGACCATGAACGCCAGCTTGTCCGGCGCGGCGATGCCCAGCAGCTCGCTCAGGGCAGGCTTGTTGATGGCACCCATGATGCAGCTGCCCACGCCCTTGGCCCATGCGGCGAGGGTGATGTTCGCCAGCGCGATGCCGGTGTCGGTGTTCAGGTCGCCGGGGATGGAGCTGTCCTGCAGGACGGCCAGATACATCACAGGCTGCTCGTCGGCTTTGGGAGCACCCTGCTCCGGCGGCAGATAGGCGGCCCACTTGACCAGCGGATGGACCTTTTTCACCATCTCAGGGCTCTGCACCACCACCAGCTTCACGGCCTGACGGTTCGCGCCGCAGGACGACAGGCGCAGGGCCTCCACCATATCATCCACCACATCCTGCGGCACCGGCTTCTGGGCGAAGCGGCGGTAGGTGCGGCGGGTGTTGAGCGTTTCCATAATAGACATTGGCAGACACTCCTTTACTATATAAGTACAGCCTGATTATAGCATAGGAGCAGGAGCAGTGCAAGGAATTTGGATGCGGCGGCAAACACGGACAAGACACGTCTGCGAGATGAAGAAATGAGAGAAAAATCCATAAACCGGAGATAAAAATGACGATATGATGTTAATGAGCACTAACATACTGGGAAAATATTGACAAAAAGCAGAAGATGCCCTATCATTAGTTATGACAAACTAACCGCCTTTTGCGGAGACGCGCAAAGGAAAACAAGAAGAAACAAAACAGTTTACGAGGTGCAAGAAAATGACTAATATGACTCGTCGTAATTTCCTGAAGAGCGCTGGTGTGATGACTCTGGCTGTGGCAGCAGCGGGTGTTCTCTCTGGCTGCGATAGCAGCAAAAACCCTGTGATGGCAGATGTTGAAGTCCAGTACTGGTATGAAAGCAATATTTTGGGTCGGACGCAGGTTGACGGCGGCTCGTATACAGAAACCGTCAGTGTCGTAAAGCGCGGCAAGGTCAAGAAGGAGCAGATCGAGAAGACTCTGAAAGATATTCGTACAAATAAAACCTTTAAGCTGAAGAACGAGGAGCTGACAGAGTTTGACGTTGACTGGACGGCAGAAAAGCCGGTTGCGGAAATTGAGATGGTCACTGCATAATTGAAACTGCGCGATAAAGCGCATTTTTGAACAAAGAAACACCCGCAGCATGTTTCCATATCATGGGGAAACAGCGCTGCGGGTGCTTTTTGTTGCTACAGCTTATTTGCTCTTCCACCCATGCCCCTTCGGCATGGGCAGGCCCAGCACCAGCGCGATGCCCACAGCCAGCGTCACGGCCACCTTGAAGGTGGAGATGCCGTTGGCCAGCGAGAGGGCGTTTTCGCCTTGGATGAAGTAGTAGGCCGTGTAGTAGATGCCTGCGCCGGGCACAAGGGGGAAGATGCCGGTGAGCAAAAAGACCGTCACCGGCGTTTTGAGCAGGATGGCGAAGAGCCGGGACACCAGCGTCAGCGGGATGACTGCGATGAGGGAGGCTGCCGCGGCATCGGCCCCATACAAGACCGCCAGCTCATAGATGAACCAGCCCACCGCGCCCACCAGCGCACAGCAGGGGAGGGTGCGCCGGGGGCAGGCGAAGAGGACGGCGAAGCTCAGCGTTCCCGCCCCGGCCAGAAAGAACTGTGCCGCCAGCTGGCCGATCTGTGTGCTTGTCAAGGTCATCATACCACCGTCACCCCCGTCAGCAGAGAAGTAAGGCTCAGAACAAGGCCAGTGCCGATGGCGATGCTGGCCGCGATGAGCAGGGCGTCTATCATCCGGATGGTGCCGGAGAGGTAGTCGCCCTGCACGAAATCCCGGATGCCCATGGTGAAGGCGATGCCGGGGGTCAATATCATCAGGGCGCCGATGATGGCGTGGCTGGCCTCAGTGTCCAGCAGATGGCACCCCAGAATGCAGACCAATGTAATGAGCGCTGCCGCCGAGATCTTGCGGAAGCCGTTGGAAAGCCTCCGATTTTCACAGAGCAGCAGATAGCCGCTGACGATGAGACCCGCCGCCGCTGCCGCCAGCGCCGAGCGTATCGTGCCGCCGAAGATGAGCGCAAAACAGGCTGTGCCGCTCATCCCGGCGAGGAGCTGGGTCTTGCCCTTGGGGAAGGGGATGCGCCGGGCATCGGCCAGGCGGTGTTCAGCCTCGTCCAGTGTGACGCCCCCGGCTGCTATCTCGCGGGAAAGAGCGTTCACCGCGGCCACCCGGCCCAAGTGAGTCGTCCGCACCGGCACGTTCCGCACTTCGGCGATCTCTGCCGTGCCGGCGCTGGCGAAGATGCCGTTGGTCAGCACGTAGACGTGGAACTCCCGCAGATGGAAGCTGCGGGCCATGATCTCCATCGTCTGCTCTACCCGGAAGACCTCTGCTCCGTTTTCCAGCAGCGTCTCGCCCGCCGCCATGATAAAGTCCATGATGCGGCGCCGCTGCTCGTCGCTGGGATATAACTCTCTGCTGTCCATTCCGGCCCTCCCTGTCATGCCCGCCAAAGGGGGCATATCATCTCATGCTATACTGTATCATAATTCCGGCGGCTTGCAAAGGCGTCTTTTCACATTTTTGCACAACTTCCGTCCTTGCCGTCGGGGGCGCAGTGTGTTACACTGATAACAACTATGAAAAGATCCAGAAACCACAGGAGGAAATGACCGTGAAGCAGAGTCTGAGTTTCGCGCGCCGTCTGGCGGCGCTGGTGCTGGCAGCTGTGATGCTGTGCGTGGCTGTCCCGGCGGCGTTCGCCGAGGATGCCGCACCCGGTGCCACCACCATTGGCGGTGCAAACACCACCCTTATCCCTGAGGAAGAGGAAAATTGTCTGAGCTGGCTCTTCGGCTCCAAAGATAAAATTACACTGCCCTATCTGAACATCAAGGGCAAGGGCCTGCGCCGGAACGTGTCGCTGGACCTCGTGGACTGCCTGGTGGGCATCACCTACACGGAGCTTGGCTCCATCGGCAGCTATGTCAGCGCCAGTGCCGCGCAGGAGGCGTGGAAGGCCCAGGCTGTGGCCATCCACTCCTACCTCGAGTACCATAAGCAGTACGGCTCCTCGGCCAACGCCCTCATCTACACCCCCGTGGAGGACATCCCGTCCTCGGCCCGGTCGGCCATCCGCAAGGCGGTGGAGTCGGTGAAGGATGAGGTGCTGACCTACAACGGCAGCGTCATCGACGCCGTCTGGTCGGCCAGCGCGGGCTACAACACCCAGACCGGCGTCTACGGTACCTGCTCCAGCCTCGACGCCTGGGGCTCGGATGTGCCGTATCTCAAGAGCGTGGAAAGCCCCTATGAGCGCCAGTACCACGAGAAGATGCGCCGCATCATCGGCAAGGATTATGACTATGTCGAGTACAACGACAGCCGCACCGGCGAGCCCTACCAGAGCGCCGACACCACCCACAAAGACCTCGGCGGCTTCGTCCAGTACAATACGCTGGTGTCCAATGGCCGCAGCTACCGCTATATCGGCCAGTTCGTGTCCTCCCGCTACTGCTTCGATTTCAGCACGGATGCAGCGGGTGTACCCTGTATGTACTACTACGGCTTCGGCCACGGCGTGGGCATGAGCCAGTGCGGCGCCGTGGGCTACGCCGCCGAAGAGGGGATGGGTTACCGCGACATCCTGAAGCACTACTACTCCGGCGTTTCCATCCGGACGGTGGGCAGCGGCACGAGCTCCGGCGGCGGTTTGTTCAGCTGGCTGCGCCGCCTGCTGGGTATGTAAAAAATCAAAAGGAATTGCGCAAAATACTTCTCAAATGAGACGTGATTTGGTATACTGTACACGCTTGTACACAAGAGACAGACGATTTCGCGTTTCACGCTCCAAAGCGGGAGCGATACGATAAAGAATAACAGGTGGAGAGAACGGAATGCAGTTGGAGAAGGAAAAGAAAGAAAAGCGGGAGCGGGAGCGCTGCCGCGCACTGGCGCAGCGCATCGCGGAGGAGGCAAACCCCGCCTCGGCGGCCCTGCTGGGAGAGCAGATGCCCCAGCTGACGGAAGCCCTGCACCGTGCAGGTGTGGAGGCAGAAGAGTGGACAGAGGGCTCTGAGGCAGAGCTTCTGGTGGTGGCAGACCCCGCGTGGGAAACGCTGCCCGAGACCCTGCCCGCCCGGGTGCTGCTGGTGAGCGATGAGAGCACCGTGATGGCGGGCTGGGCCGAGCAGCTGGCCCAGAGAGGGTATTTCCGCGATTTTGGCTGGCGCAGCAAGGGCCGCGCCCAGCAGTCGGCGCTGTTCTGCACCAGCCAGCCCACCCAGCTGAAGATGGTGCGGGGCTACGAGATGGAAATGGACATCCTGCGTGACCGGATGGTGCGCGCCGAGCGCACCTGCGGCGAGGAAGCCGAGCTCATCGCCCGGCTGCGCAGCGACCTTTCGCTCAGCCGCAGCCACGAGCAGCAGCTGGAAAAGGCACTGGGCGAGGTGACGGGCTCGAAGTTCTGGAAGATGACCTGGCCCATGCGCTATGTCGTCAGCAAGAGCCGCCAGCTCTGGCACACTCTGCCCCTCTTCGTGCTCCTGCGGGAGCTGCGCAGCGGCGGCATCGAGGGTGTGCGGGAACTGGCCCGCGCCCGCCGCGAGTACGCCGCCCTCTTCCCGGGCAAAGTCATGCGTGCCGACCGGTTCGCACCGGTGGAACTGCTGGTGCGGCAGGCAGGCGACCAGCCCGCAGGCCCCAGGATCAGCATCGTGGTGCCGCTCTACAACACCCCGCTGGACTTCCTCGAAGAGCTGCTGGATTCCGTCGTGAACCAGACCTACCGCAACTGGGAGCTCTGCTGTGTGGACGCCGGCACTGCCCCGGGCGTGGGCGAGATGGTGCAGCAGCGCGCCGCTGTGGACCCTCGTATCCGCTACAGGAAGCTGGAGAAGAATGAGCTCATCCCCGGCAACACCAACAAAGGCATCGAGATGGCCACCGGCGACTTCATCGCCCTGCTGGACCACGACGACATCCTCCATCCCTGCGCCCTCTGGTACGCCGCCAAGGCCATCGCAGAGCAGGGAGCCGACTTCGTCTATACCGATGAGGCGACCTTCGAGGGCAAGGTGGAGAATGTGGTGCTCTACCACTTCAAGCCGGACTTCATGCTGGACAACCTCCGCTCCAACAACTATATCTGCCACCTGACCCTCTTCAGCCGCCGGCTGATGGACGCCGCAGGCGGCCCGGAGCGGATGGAGTACAACGGCAGTCAGGATTATGAGCTCTTCCTCCGCCTGACCGAGACGGCCCGGAAGATCGTCCACATCCCCCACGCCCTCTATTATTGGCGTTCCAGCCCCGGCAGCACGGCCAGCGACATCTCCGCCAAGACCTACTGCATCGACGCGGGCATTGCCGCCCTCAAGGCTCATTACGCCCGCTGCGGTGTGGCCGTGGACGATGTGTCCCTCATCCCGGGTACGCCGGGCTACTACAAGACCGATTATACGATCGACCATCCGGGCCGGGTGAGCATCCTCATCCCCACCTGCGACCACATCCGCGACTTGGTGACCTGCGTGGAGTCCATCTACGCCCGCACCACCTACCCGGATTTTGAGATCATCCTCATCGAGAACAACAGCAAGGCCCCCGAGACCTTCCGCACCTACGAGCGGATGCAGAAGGAGCACCCCGATAACCTCAAGGTCGTCACCTGGGAGGGCAAAGGCTTCAACTACAGCGCCCTGAACAACTTCGGCGAGAAGTTCGCCACCGGTGAGTATCTGCTTCTGCTCAACAACGACACCGAGGTCATCACCGCCGCCTGGCTGGAAGAGATGGTCATGTATGCCCAGCAGAAGCGGGTGGGCTGCGTGGGCGCAAAGCTGCTCTATCCGGACGATACCATCCAGCACGCCGGTGTCGGCTTCGGCATCGGCGGCGTGGCGGGCCATCTGCACAAGTACTATCCCGCCAGCTCCGACGGCTATATGGGCCGCCTGAACTATGTGCAGGACGTCTACGCTGACACCGCCGCCTGCCTGCTCATTCGCAAGGAGATCTACGACGAAGTGGGCGGTCTGGACGAGAGCTATGCCGTGGCCTTCAACGATGTGGACTTCTGCGTCCGCGTCCGTCAGGCAGGCTACACCAACGTCTTCACCCCGTTTGCCCAGCTCTACCACTACGAGAGCAAGAGCCGCGGCATGGAGGACAACCCCGAAAAGCAGAAGCGTTTTCAGGGCGAGGTGCTGCGTTTTCAGGCCCGCTGGGGCGACCTGCTGGCTGCAGGCGACCCCTGCACCAATCCCAACTTCGACATCCAGCGCGAAGATTTCAGCCTGAAGATATTACCGCTGGAATGATAAGGAGAACGAACTTGGAACTCTCTGCCTGTATCGTTGTCTATAACGGCTGCGACGAAGCCCTCAAGGCGGCGCAGACGGTGCTGCAATACACCCGCCGCCACCCGCTGACCCTCTATCTGGTGGACAACGCCAGCCCCGACGGCAGCGGCGCACGTCTCGAAGCCGCCGTGAAGGGCGGCGCCTTGAGCACTCAGCCCGGCCAGAAGGTCGAGGTGCGCTGCCGCAAGGAGAACGGCGGCTTCGGCACCGGACACAACACCGTCCTGCCGGAGCTGACGAGCGACTATCACTTCATCCTGAACCCGGACATCCAGCTCACCGCCGATACCCTCAGCGATTTGGCCGACTGGATGGCCGCCCACCCGGATGCTGTGATGGCCCGGCCGGGGCTGTGCTTCCCGGATGGCCGTCCCCAGAGCCTGCCGCTGCGGCGCTGTGCGCTGCGGCCTATGGTCTACCGCCAGCTGCCGTTTTTGAAATTCTGGGAGAAATATAACCGTGCGTATTTGATGGAGGGGGAGGATCTGTCCGCTCCCGTTGAGATCGAGTTCTGCACCGGCAGCTTTTCCGCCGTGCGGACGGCGGAGTTCAAGGCCGTGGGCGGCTTCGATGAGCACTACTTCATGTATGTGGAGGATGCCGACCTGACCCAGAAGATGCGCACCACCGGCAAAGCTTACCTCGTGCCGCAGTACACCGCCATCCATGCATGGCATCGTGCGGCCCACCGCAGCCTCAAGCCCTTTTTGTGGCAGACCGGGAGCCTGCTGCGGTATTTCCACAAGTGGGGGTTCAAGTTCTGAGCCTTTGCTGATGAAACAAAAGAGCGTCCTCCGCAAAAATTTTTGTGGAGGGCGCTCTTTCCTTGCTTTTTTTTCGATTTGATAGTAGAATAAGGTGTAATACTATCGCAAGCTTGCCAGTAGTGCATAGCGAGGTCCTGCCAGCGCGCGTGGCGCGGGAAGCCCGGCGGCTGGCGGCGTATTACCACCAACATTGTTTACAGCGGACGCAGCTCCGCTTTGAATCCATACAGGACCCGGCGGATACGCTGCCGGGCCTTGTACAAGCTGCACAACTTTTTTATTTCATAATATAAGGAGTGCACAAAAATGAAAGGTATCATTCTGGCCGGCGGTGCCGGCACCCGGCTCTATCCGCTGACGATGGTCACCAGCAAACAGCTGCTGCCCGTCTACGACAAGCCGATGATCTATTATCCTCTGTCCACCCTCATGCTGGCGGGCATCCAGGACATCCTCATCATCTCGACCCCCACCGACACGCCCCGCTTCGAGGCGCTGCTGGGCGATGGCAGCCAGTACGGCATCCATCTGCAATATAAGGTCCAGCCGTCCCCGGACGGCCTGGCTCAGGCTTTCATCCTCGGTGAAGAGTTCATCGGCGACGACTGCTGCGCAATGATCCTGGGCGACAACATCTTCTACGGCAACGGCTTCTCCAAGATTCTGAAGAATGCTGTCTCCAACGCCGAGAACAAGGGCCGCTGCACCGTGTTCGGCTACTATGTGCCGGACCCCGAGCGCTTCGGCATCGTGGAGTTCGACGCAAACGGCAAGGTACTGAGCGTCGAGGAGAAGCCCCAGCATCCCAAGAGCAACTACGCCATCACCGGCCTGTACTTCTACAACAAGGAAGTCGTCAGGATAGCAAAGCAGGTCAAGCCCTCCGCCCGCGGTGAGCTGGAGATCACGACCCTGAACGATATGTACCTCAAGCAGGATGAGCTGGACGTCCAGCTGCTGGGCCGCGGCTTTGCATGGCTGGACACCGGCACGATGGACAGCCTCGTGGAGGCAGCCGACTTTGTGCGGATGATCGAGAAGCGTCAGGGCATCAAGATCAGCGCCCCCGAGGAGATCGCATTCAAGTACGGCTGGATCGACCGCGACACCCTGCTGGAAAGCGCAGAGCGCTACGGCAAGAGCCCCTACGGCCAGCACCTCAAGAATGTGGCCGACGGCAAACTGAAGTATTAAGAGAGGCGGTATCCGCATGAAAATCATTGTTACCGGCTGCAGAGGCCAGCTTGGCACCGAGATCATCAAGCAGCTCCGGGAAGGCCGCAGTGAGCTTGGCCCCATCCCCGAGAAGCTGGTGAGCGCCACGGTCATTCCGGTGGACCTGCCGGAGCTGGACATCACCAACTACAAGATGGTGGATGACTTCATCCGCCGTCAGCGCCCGGACGTCATCATCAACTGCGCCGCTTTCACCAACGTGGACGGCTGCGAGGTGAACCATGACGCTGCCTTCAAGGCCAACGCCATCGGCCCCCGCAATCTGGCACAGGCCGCCACCAAGACCGGCGCACGTCTGGTACACGTCTCTACGGACTACGTCTTCTCCGGCCGCGAGAACGGCGGCATCCCGCAGGATGAGGCCACCATTCCCGGCCCCATCAGCGCCTACGGCTCCACCAAGCTCATGGGTGAGAAGTATGTGGAGCAGTTCTGCCACCGCCACTTCATCGTCCGCACGGCATGGCTCTACAGCTACTACGGCAAAAACTTCGTCAAGACCATCGTGAACGCCGGCAAGAAATTCGGCAAGCTGGAAGTCGTCAACGACCAGTGCGGCAACCCCACCAACGCCGTCGATCTGGCCCACGAGATCCTGCAGCTCTGCGTGACCCACGAGTACGGCCTGTATCACTGCACCGGCGAGGGCATCTGCTCCTGGTATGATTTCGCATCGGAGATCATCCGCCTGTCCGGCGTGGACGCCACCGTGTCTCCCTGCACCAGCGAAGAGTACAAGGCAAAGCACCCGGACAGCGCCGACCGCCCCAAGTGGAGCGCTCTGGACAACCGGATGCTCCGCTGCACCGTCGGCAACGACGTCCGCGACTGGAAGGACGCGCTGGCCTGCTTCTTTGAGCACTGGGACGGCGACAACGGGATGAAATGACCCTCTCAGGCCGCTTCGCGTCCAGCTCTCCCGGAGGGGGCAACAACGCCGACCGCCGCCAGTGGCGGAAGCAGGGAGGAGTTGTTGGGGCAGCGGCCAGCAAGACGCACGCAAAGCGTTGCGGATGCTGGGAGCCGCAACCCGGGTGCGAAGCACCCTTGGCAAGCCGGGCAGGTTTTGCGGAAAAATGCAAAGTGCCGGGCCCTGCGCACAAATAAAACAAGAGAATAATTTAAGGATAAAAATATGAAAAAATATCTTATCACCGGCTGCGCCGGTTTTATCGGTTCCAACTTTGTGCATTATATGCTCAAGAAATACCCCGAGATCCTGCTGGTCAACCTCGACAAGCTGACCTACGCCGGCAACCTCGAGAACCTGAAGGATGTTGAGGGCGACCCCCGCCACGTCTTTGTGCAGGGCGACATCTGCGACAAGGAGCTGGTCGAGAGCCTGTTTGCAAAGTACGATTTCGATTACGTTATCAACTTTGCCGCTGAGAGCCACGTTGACCGCTCCATCAAGAACCCTGAAATTTTCGTCCAGAGCAACGTGATGGGTACCGTCAACCTGCTGCAGCGCGCCAAGGAAGCCTGGTACGACGCTGACGCCAAGACCTGGAAAGAGGGCAAGAAGTACCTGCAGGTGTCCACCGATGAGGTCTACGGCGCTCTGGGCGCTGAGGGCTTCTTCATGGAGACCACCCCGCTCTGCCCCCACAGCCCCTACTCTTCCTCCAAGGCCAGCGCTGATATGTTCGTCATGGCATTCCACGACACCTACGGTATGCCCATCAACATCACCCGCTGCTCCAACAACTACGGCCCCTACCAGTTCCCCGAGAAGCTCATCCCGCTGATGATCAACAACGTCAAGCACCATAAGCAGCTGCCCGTCTACGGTGACGGTATGCAGATCCGCGACTGGCTGTACGTTGAGGACCACTGCAAGGCCATTGATATGGTCTGCAACGGCGGCAAGGTGGGCGAGGTCTACAATGTCGGCGGCCACAACGAGCGCCCCAACATCTTCATCGTCAAGACCATCATCGAGCAGCTGCACGACCGCCTGAAGGACGACGGCATCAGCGAAGACCTCATCAAGCATGTCGCTGACCGTCTGGGCCATGACCGCCGCTATGGCATCGACCCCACCAAGATCAAGAACGACCTTGGCTGGTATCCCGAGACTCCTTTCGAGAAGGGTATCGTCCTGACCATCGACTGGTACCTCGACCACGAGGAGTGGATGGAGCACATCACCAGCGGCAACTATCAGAAATACTACGAGGAAATGTACAAGAATAAGTAACTTCTTGTAAATAGCCTGAAAGCGAAAAAGAGCAGGGCGTGCGGTCCTATGGCTGCACGCTCTGCTCTTTTTTGTTGAAGTTAAAGTTTGTCCTCTTTCATGTAGCGGATGAGCAGGGGCAGCTCATAGACCAGCATGGACAGCCAGCCGATGCCGTAGCTCACAGGCATGATCTGCAGATCGACCTTGAGCACCAGCACCAGCACAGCGGCGGCGGCCACGCGGAAGCCCATGTTGAGCATACTGCTGTTCAGGGTGATCTTCAGATCGCCGAGGCCGCGGAAGCCGCCCTGAATGCCGTTGGTCACGCCGGGCATCAGGTAGAAGAGGGAGGCGCACCGCAGGAACTTGACGCCCAGGTCGATGACGGCGGGGTCATCCACGAAGAGGGAGATGATGGGGCGGGCGAAGAGCAGGCAGACGGCCATCAGGCAGAAACCGTAGATGAGCTCGATGCGCAGGCCGCAGAAAAAGCCCTGACGCACCCGTTCCTTTTTGCCGGCACCGTGGTTCTGGGCCATCAGGGTGGTCATAGCGTGGGCGATGTTCTGCTGGGGCATATAGGTGAAGTCGTCCACCCGGCTGGCGGCGGTGAAAGCGGCCATTGCGTTGATGCCCAGAGTATTGACGATGGCCTGCACGGCGATCTTGCCCAGCTGGACGGTGGCCTGCTGCATGGCACTGGTCCAGCCGTACTGGACGGTGCTGCGCAGCAGAGAGCCGTCAAAGACGAACCAGCGCCGCCCCAGCTGAAGGACGGGAACTTTGAGCTGGATATAGACGACGCAGAGCACACAGCAGAGCGCCTCGCTGAGGACGGTGGAGAGGGCGCAGCCTTCGCTGCCCCAGCCCAGCACCTCGACAAAGAAGAGGTCGCCGCCGATGTTCAGCACCGAGCTTATCATCAGAAAGTATAGGGCGCTCTTGCTGTCGCCCAGCGCCCGCATGGTGGCGGCGAGGAAATTGTAAAAGAAGGTGAAGATGAGGCCCGCAAAGACGATGCGGAGGTACTGCACCGCGATGGGCAGGATCTCTTCCGGAACCTGCATCAGCCGGAGCAGCGGCGTCGCCAGCAGGACGCAGAGGGCCGAAAAGACCAGCGAGAACACCGTGCCTGCGATGGCGGTGGTGGAGACCTGACGCTCCACGCGCTGGGTGTCTCCGGCACCGTAGGCCGTGCTGACAAGGATGCCGGCACCGAGGCAGAGACCGTTGATGAAGAGGATGGCCAGCGTCATCAGCGGGTTGGAGGTGCCGACGGCGGCAAGGGCGTCTTCGCCGACAAATTTGCCCACGATGATGCTGTCGGCGGCGTTATAAGTGAGCTGGAACAGGTTGCCCAGCACCAGCGGGATGGTGAATTTGACCAGAAGGGGCGTGATGGCTCCGGTCGTCATGTCTTTTGTCATGGATTCCTTCTCGTTTCCTTTTTATAGTATGTTCTGGCGTGCGCTGAACACGGCCAGTGCCGAGCGGCTTTTGCCGTTTGCGATAAGCTGGGCCGCTGCGTGAAGGGCGGCACCTGCGCTGGGGGAGGCCGGGATGGCATCGGTGCGCAGGACCCGCTGCGCCGCCCGGACGGCATCGGCGGTGGTGACGGCAGCGATGTTGTCCACTACATAGGAGTTGTAGTTGCCGGGAACGAGGCCGAAGCCGATGTCCGGGATGCCATGGGAGCCGGTGAGGCCGCTGCTCAGGGCCTGACTCTCGTAAGGCTCCACGGCTACGATGCGGACGTCATTCGTCCACGCCTTGACCGTTTCGCCCACGCCGGTGATGGTGCCGCCGCTGCCCACGCCGATGACGATGCTGTCCACGATGCTGGAACCCTCCCGCGCGATGGAGCGCACCAGTGCAGGCCCCGTCACCCGGCGGTGATAGGTGGGGTTGTCATCGTTGTTGAGCCAGTCCATATAGTACCAGCCCTTTTCGGCGGCGGTGGCTTTTGCCAGCGCCCGTGCGCCTGCAGGGCCCGCCTGGGCCGGGGTATGGATGATCTGCGCACCGAGGCGGAGCAGGCTCTCCTGCCGCATGGCGGGGGCGTCCTCCGGCATGACCAGCGTCACCGGGTGGCCCGCCGTCAGCCCCGCCAGCGTCAGCGCTGTGGCAAAAGGCCCTGACACGGCCTCCACGATGGTCTGGCCGGGGGTCAGCGCCCCGCGCTCAAGGGCCAGCGCCAGCATCCCCTCAGCCAGCTCGTCCCGCGCCGTGCCGGTGGGGCCGTTGTAGTTCAGATAGGCGTACAGCCGTCCCCGCAGCCCGCAGGCCGCAAGATAGCCCCGCAGCTCGACGATGGGGCCGGGCAGCAGGGTCTGGTAGATGTTGGGGTAGATAGGCACGGGCGGTCTCCTTTCGCGTCCGGGGGAAAGCTTACGCCTATAACTTTAACGCAAAGGAGAGGAAGCGTCAAGCGGGGCTTGGGCAGAAAAGAGAAAAATCGGGAGAAAATTTGGCAAAATGACGCAAAAAGTCCTTGACAAGGGACACTCCGTCTGCTATACTCCGTATGTAAAGCAAAAAACCTTTACAAACAGCGGAGGTCAGAGCAGGACAGAACATGGCAAAAGACTTTGAAATGGGCTATCTGCTCGATTTTTACGGCGAAGTGCTCACGCCCAAACAGCGCGAGATGCTGCGCCAGTATTACAACGATGACCTCTCCCTCAGCGAGATCGGAGAAAACTTCGGCATCACCCGGCAGGGGGCGCGGGACGCCATCAAGCATGGCGAAACGGCCCTCAAGGAGCTGGAAGAAAAGGTCGGCTTCGCGGCCCGGTACCGCCGGGTGCAGCAGACGCTGGAAGAGCTGGAGCAGCTGGTCATCGACGCCCGGTTTGAATGCACCGGCCCGAACGCCCGGCTGACCACCACCGAGTATGCCGCCACTCTGAACAAGATGCTGGGGCTCATCCGCTCCATCGACGAAGTGAATGAGAGCTGAAAACTGATTTGAGAGGAGCACCGAACAATGGCATTTGAATCTTTGACCGACCGCCTTGCCGGTGTGTTCAAAAAGCTGCGCGGCCACGGCAAACTGAGCGAGGCGGACATCAAAGCCGCCATGCGCGAGGTCCGGATGGCCCTGCTGGAAGCCGACGTCAACTACAAGGTGGCGAAGGACTTCTGCGCAAAGGTCTCCGAGCGCGCCATGGGCCAGGAGGTCATGGAGAGCTTGACCCCTGCCCAGCAGGTCGTCAAGATCGTCAACGAGGAGCTGGTCGCCCTGATGGGCGGCGAGGAAGCCCCTCGTCTGGTCATCAAGAACAAGGGCCAGACCATCATCATGCTCTGCGGCCTGCAGGGCAACGGTAAGACGACCCACGCAGCAAAGCTTGCAAAATACTACATCAAGCAGGGCCGCCGCCCGATGCTGGTGGCCTGCGACATCTACCGTCCGGCCGCTATTGACCAGCTGCAGGTGGTGGGCAAACAGGCCGGTGCGCCGGTCTTCACCCTGCCCGGCGAAAAGCCGCCTGCCATCGCCAAAAAGGCACTGGCTCACGCCAAGGACTACGGCAACGACATCATCATCCTCGATACTGCAGGCCGCCTGCAGATCGACGAAGTGCTGATGCAGGAGCTGGTCCAGATCAAAGAGGCTGTCCCCGTGGACGAGACTCTGCTGGTCGTGGACGCCATGGCCGGTCAGGATGCCGTGAACGTCGCCAAGACCTTCAACGAAACGGTCGGCATCGACGGCATCATCCTCACCAAGACTGACGGCGATACCCGCGGCGGCGCAGCCCTCTCGGTGCTGTCTGTCACCGGCAAGCCCATCAAGTTCCAGGGTACCGGCGAAAAGCTGGATGACCTCGAAGTCTTCCATCCCTCCCGCATGGCAAGCCGGATCCTCGGCATGGGCGATGTGCTGAGCCTCATCGAGCGCGCACAGGATGCCGCCGACGAGAAGCTGGCCGAAGAGACCGCCAAGCGGATGATGGAAAACAAGTTCGATATGAACGATATGCTGGCCCAGTTCGCCCAGATCCGCAAGATGGGCGGCGCGGGTGCCATGCTGAGCATGATGCCCGGAATGTCCGGCATCGACGCCAGCCAGATCGACGAGAAAGCCTTCGACCGCATCGAGGCCATGATCTACTCGATGACCAGGGCCGAGCGCGAAGACCCTTCCATCATCAACCCCAAGCGCAAGCGCCGCATCGCAGCGGGCAGCGGCACTCAGGTGTCTGATGTCAACAAGCTGCTCAAGCAGTTTGAGATGATGCAGAAGATGATGAAGCAGTTCAAGAAGAGTCCCAAGGGATTTGCCCGCAAGCTGGGCGGCCTGATGGGCAACCCGGGCGCCTTCAGAGGCATGAAATAATTCCGGTATACACCCCGCTGTGGGGTTGTACAGATAGATTTAATCCCCGCAAACCGGGGAACAAGAAATTTTTGGAGGATATTACCATGGCAGTTAAGATTCGTCTGCGCCGCGTCGGCGCCAAGAAGGCTCCCTTCTATCGTGTTGTTGTTGCTGACAGCCGCTTCCCCCGCGATGGCCGTTTCATCGAGGAGATCGGCACTTACGATCCCAACCAGGAGCCCTCTGTCGTGAGCATCGACGGCGAGAAGGCTAAGGCTTGGATCGCCAACGGCGCTCAGCCCACCGACACCGTTCGCGTGCTGCTGAAGAAGTCCAACATTCTGTAAGGTGGAGGGCTGACTCATGCAGGAGCTGTTGCTGGCAGTTGCCCGCGGCCTCGTGGAGGATAAGGACGCCGTCAAGGTCACGGTGGACGCCCCCCGTGAGGACGGCACCATCGTCTACCACCTGAGCGTGGCAGAGGGAGATATGGGCCGTGTCATCGGCAAGCAGGGCCGGATCGCAAAAGCCATTCGTGTGGTGATGCGCGCGGCTGCTGTGCGGGTCGATGAAAAGGTCCTTGTTGAGATCGACTAAGCACCCTACAGGCCCTTTGCTGTAATGGCAAAGGGCCTTTTTGTTATTAGGAATAACCTCTCCGTCACGCCTGCGGCGTGCCACCTCCCCTATCGAGGGGAGGCCTTGGCATACCGGAAAGCTTTCCCTCTTCGCCAGAGGCTCCCCTCGGTAGGGGAGCTGTCGAGCGAAGCGAGACTGAGAGGTTGAACAGGAGAGAATATGCAGCAATATCTGGAAGCAGGCAAGGTCGTCACCACCCACGGTGTGCGCGGCGAAATGAAGCTGGAGCTGTGGTGCGACGGCGTGGATTTCCTCAAAAAGGCAGGCCGTCTCTATGCGTCGGCAAAGGGCGGTAAGTGCTATAACATCACCTCCATCCGCCCGCAGGGGCAGATGGCGCTGCTCCAGCTGGAGGGCGTGAACGATATGGACGCCGCCCGCGCCCTGCGGGGTCAGGTGTTCTACTTCGACCGCAGCGACGCCACCCTGCCCGAGGGCCGGTGGTATGTGGCCGACCTCATCGGCTGCGAGGTGCGGGACGCCGACACCGGCAAGGTGTACGGCGTCGTCACCAGCGTGGACCACCCCGGCGCACAGGACATCTATACGGTCAAGTCCCCCAGCGGCAAGGAATATATGTTCCCCGGCGTGGACGCCTTTCTTAAAGAGCGCAACCCGCCGGAAGGCTATATCCTCGTCACCCCCATCCCGGGCCTGCTGGACGACGATTTCGACAGTGAGCGGGAGGAGGAGTGAGCGATGGGGATGCGTGTGGACATCGTGACCCTTTTCCCTGAGATGTGCCAGCAGGTGCTGGACGCCAGCATCATCGGCCGCGCAGCCAGGCGCGGCTACATCGAGACCCACTGCCATCAGATCCGGGACTACACCCTCAACAAGCAGAAGCAGACCGACGACTACCCCTATGGCGGCGGCTGCGGCATGGTGCTCTATGCCCAGCCCATCGCCGACTGCCTGCGCGCCGTCCAGAAAGAGGTAGCGGAACAGGGACGCCCGGCCCCGCATATCGTGTTCTTGACGGCGGGCGGTCAACGCTACACCGAAGAGCACGCCCGGCGGCTGGCCGAGTACGATAACCTGACGCTGGTCTGCGGCCACTATGAGGGCATCGACGAGCGCGTCATTGAAGCGTTTGCGGACGAAGAGATCTCGATCGGCGACTATATCCTCACCGGCGGCGAGCTGGCCAGTCTTGTGGTGGCCGACAGCGTCCTCCGCCTCAAGCCCGGCGTTCTGGCGGAGCAGAAGGGCTACGAGGAGGAGAGCTACTGGGACGGCCTGCTGGAATACCCCCAGTACACCCGCCCCGAGGTCTGGGAGGGCCGTGCCGTACCCGACGTTCTGCTGGGCGGCGACCACCAGAAGATCGACGCATGGCGGGGCGAAAAGAGCCGGGAGCGCACCCGTCTGCGCCGCCCGGAGCTGTATGAGCAGTGGTGCGAGAGCCACCCCATCACTGAGCTGCCCAAGTGGAAGCGGGGCGAGAATGTCCGCCTCGTCAAGACGGAAGAACAGTTTGCCGCTGCGGCAAAGCTGTTTGCGGAGGGACGCCGCGCCGTCTGCGCCGGAAACTGGACGGAAGAGTATTGTGCAAGTCTGACAGAAGAGGAGTTTCTCGCTCAGCTCAAGGCGGAGAAAAAAGGCGGCTGGGCCTGCTACCTGCACACGACGAAAGATGTGCCGGACGGCATGGTGAGCGTAGACCACAAGACCGGCCGCATTGAGCATCTCTTTGTGTCTGGGAATGCCCGGGGAAAGGGCATCGGCCAGAAAATGCTGGACTTCGCCCGCAAAAAGCTGGAAGAGTATGAGCATCCCCGCCTGAGCGTGCTGGACACCAACGCCCGCGCCATTGCTCTCTATCGTCGGATGGGATGGAAATTCACAGGCGAAAAAGACATGGAATTTGACCCTGTAGAATATCCTTCTGTTGTAAAGAAATGCGCGCTGCTGTGGATGCAGTACGAGGGTTGAGCGGAGTCTGCGGCAAAGGTCATACTCTGCCGGATAAGCACAAAAACAGTCGGAGTGCTGACCCTCCGTCGAAAAAATGTTGAAAACTTTTGTATTACCCCGCCAACACTGGGGGAATAATTTTGTTGTCTTTGTATAAAAGGTGGAAAATGCCCCCCTCATCCTTGGGAAAACCGCCAAAAATGCGTTTGGGGACTGTACAACGGTTTCGGTTTGCGCTAAAATAATCACAACGCAACAGGCGCGAAACATAATTGCATTTCCCGAACGATAATAGATAGGAGCGTTTTACTATGTACGTCAAAGAAGTTACCGTTGAAAATCAGGTTGGTCTGCACGCCCGTCCGGCAACCTTCTTTATTCAGAAGGCCAACGAGTTCAAGTCTTCCATCTGGGTCGAGAAGGAAGAGCGCCGCGTGAACGCTAAGAGCCTTCTGGGCGTCCTGTCTCTGGGCATCGTGGGCGGCACCACCATCCGCATCATCGCTGATGGCGCAGACGAGCAGGCTGCTGTCGATGGCCTCATCAAGCTGGTGGAGTCCGGCTTCGCAGAGTAATTCAGTTCCATTTCGTGTATGAGCGGCGGGGGTCATCCTTGCCGCTTTTTTTGGTATGATGCATCAGAACAAAGGAGGCAGCCTCATGAAAGATTCGACGAAAGAAGCACTGTTCAAGTTTGGCGAGTTCTGTGATTCCGGCAAGCCGTGGTACTGCTTTTTTGGTGTCTATCTGGTGACGCTCATCGTCAATATCACCCTTCTGCTCACCTCGGAGCGGAAGCCCAAGTGGTGGAGCGTGGCCCTCGACGTGTGCGGTCTGGCGCTGGCGGTGTCGAATATTGCCAAGACCGAGAGGATGCAGAAAGGCCGGCATAACATCGGATGACCAAGGCAGAACTTTACAAAAAGGCCTGTATGCTGCCGCTTCTGCCGGGCGTCTATATCATCCGGGACAAAAGCGGCACCATCATCTATATCGGCAAGGCCAAGCGTCTGCGCATCCGGGTGAGCCAGTATTTCCGGGAGGGTGTGCCTCACGACAACAAGGTCAGCCAGATGATCGCCCACGCCTACGCCTTTGACGTCATCGTCTGCCAGAGCGAGTTCGAGGCGCTGGTGCTGGAAGCAAGCCAGATCAAGGCCCACACCCCGAAGTACAACATCCTGCTCAAGGACGACAAGGGCTACAGCTATATCAAGGTGACAAAGGACGAGTGGCCGCGGCTGTCGTTCACGCTGCAAAAAGAGGACGACGGCGCGGAGTATATCGGCCCTTATACCTCGAGCTTTGCGGCCCGTCAGATGGCCGAGACGGCGATGGACGCTTTTCTGCTGCCCCGGTGCAGCCGGCGGTTCCCGCAGGAAATTGGCCGGGGCCGTCCCTGCCTGAACGCCCACATCGGCAAGTGCATGGCGGTGTGCAGCGGCAAGATAAGCCGTGAAAACTACGAGCAGGCCGTCAAAAGCGCTGTCCACCTCATCCGCTACGGCAAAAAGGATATTCTGAAAACCCTCAACGAGCGGATGCTGGAAGCCTCTGACCGGCTGGAATTTGAGACAGCGGCCCTCATCCGTGACCAGATCGCCGCCATCACCAAGGTGACGGCAGGGCAGAAGGTCGTGGTTGACCCCGACGTGGAGATGGACGTGGTAGCGCTGGCGGGCACGCCCGGCAGCGTCTGCGCGGCTGTCCTCCGCTTCCGGGAGGGGCGGCTGACCGACAAACGGGAGTTTCTGTTCCACGACACCGCCGACATCGCGGCGGTGCGGGAGGAATTTCTGCCCCGGTACTACCTCGACGATGAGCAGATACCGAAGGTCATTGCCGTGGACGAGCTGCCGCCGGACGTGGACGCTTTGCAGCAGGCCCTCAACGAGAAGCGGGGCAGTGAGGTGCAGCTCTATGTCCCTCAGCGGGGCGATAAGGCGCACCTCGTCGAGATGGCCCACACCAACGCCGTCGAGCGGCTGGCCCGCGAGAGCGGCCGCTATGCCCGGGAGGAAAAGCTTCTGGATGAGCTGGCGCAGGTGCTGGGCCTGCCCAAGCCCCCCCGCACCATCGAGAGCTATGATATTTCCAACTGGGGCGACGGCACCAGCGTCTGCGGCATGGTGACGTTCCGGGACGGCAAGCCCTACAAGGCGGGCTACCGGAAGTTCAAGATGAAGACCGTCGCCGGCACCGATGACTACGCCTCGCTGGCGGAGACCGTCTCCCGCCGTGCGGCTGAATACGAAAAGTATTCCGAAATGGCCGCAAACGGCGAGCCGAGCAGCAACTACTTCGGCCAGAAGCCTGACCTGCTGCTGATGGACGGCGGCAGGGGACAGGTGAGCGCCGCGAAGGCCGCACTGGCCGGGACGGCACTGGCCGATGTACCCCTCTACGGCATGGTGAAGGACGACCACCACCGCACCCGCGCCATCGTGGACAGCGAGGGCCGGGAGATCGCTATCAACATGAACCGCGGGACGTTCACCTTCGTCACCGCCATTCAGGACGAGACGCACCGCTTCGCCAACGCCTACCGCAAGCAGCAGATGAAGCAGAAGAGCTATTCGTCCACCCTCACCGATGTGCCGGGCGTCGGCCCCAAGACGGCCAAGGCCCTGATGGCACAGTTCAAGAGCGTGAGCGCCGTCAAAGAGGCCACCCCTGACCAGCTGGAGAACACCCCCGGCGTCGGACGGCAGATGGCCCAGACCATTTACGAATATTTCCACCCGCAGGGGTGAAGCAAGTGGAAAAGTCCGGCGCAGACCAGTCTGCGGCCGGGCTTTTTGGAAGGAGTTTTTATGTACCAGTTCCAATACGACATCAAGCCGGGCCGTTACCGGCACTTCAAGGGCAACGAATATCAGGTCATCGGGATGGCCCGCCACAGCGAGACCGAAGAGGAGATGGTGGTCTACCGTCCCCTGTACGGCGAGGGCGGGCTCTGGGTGCGCCCGGCGGCTATGTGGGCCGAAGAGGTGGAGCGGGACGGCAAGCGTCAGCCGCGCTTTGCCTACATTGGCGAAATGTAAGGGCTTGCGCCCGGAGGCCAAACGCGATACAATGGGTTTTGCAGAACAAACGCGCCTGCAAAACTGTATAAATGAGCACTATACATACAAGATGTAAAATTTTGGAGGATAACAGCTATGGCTTGTACTACCATCCTTGTCGGCAAAAAAGCCTCGTATGACGGCTCTACCATGATCGCCCGGAACGACGATTCCGGCTCCGGCCACTTCACCGCGAAAAAGTTCGTTGTCGTTCAGCCGGAGGAGCACCCGGCTGTTTACAAGTCGGTCATCTCTCATGTAGAAGTTCCCCTGCCGGGCAATGCCCTGCGGATGACCGCCATGCCCAACGCCGTGGAGGGCAAGGGCATCTGGGCTGCTTCGGGCGTCAACGCCGCCAACGTCGGTATGACCGCCACCGAGACGATCACCTCCAACCCCCGCGTTCTGGGCGCAGACCCGCTGGTGGTCTATCAGCCCGCCAGGGATGGCCAGCCGGAAGTCCCCGGCGGCATCGGCGAGGAAGATATTGTTTACCTCGTTCTGCCCTACATCCATTCTGCCCGCGAGGGCGTGCTCCGTCTGGGCAAGCTGCTGGAAGAGTACGGCACCTATGAGATGAACGGCATCGCTTTCCAGGATGTGGACGAGATCTGGTGGCTGGAGACCATCGGCGGCCACCACTGGATGGCCCGCCGTGTGCCGGACGACTCCTATGTGGTCATGCCGAACCAGCTGGGCATCGACGCTTTCGACCTCGACGACGCTTTCGGCGCACAGGAGAATCATCTCTGCTCTGCCGACCTGCGGGAGTTCATCCGGGACAATCACCTCGACCTCTCGCTGGATGGCCGTCTGAACCCGCGTGACGCCTTCGGCAGCCACGACGACGCCGACCATGTTTACAACACCCCCCGCGCATGGTTCATGCTCCGCCACCTCAACCCCAACACCTGGGTCTGGGACGGCCCTGCCGCCGACTACGGCCCCCGCTCGGACGACCTGCCCTGGTGCATGGTGCCGGAGCGGAAGCTGACCCCGGAGGATGTGAAGTATGTGCTGTCCTCCCACTATCAGGGGACTCCCTTCGACCCCTACGCCAGCTACGGCGACAAGAGCATGAAGGGAGCTTACCGCTCCATCGGCATCAACCGCAACGACTTCATGGCCCTCATCCAGATGCGGCCTGACGTGCCGGAAGACATCCGCGCGGTGGAGTGGATCGCCTACGCCTCCAATGCTTTCAACACCATGGTGCCGTTCTACGCCAACGTCGAGCGCACCCCGGCCTATCTGGCCTGCACCACCGGTGAAGTCTCCACCGACAGCTTCTACTGGGTGAGCCGGATGATCGCCGCCATGGCCGATGCATCCTATGCCAAGAGCCTCATCCATGTGGAGCGGTACGAGGAGGGTGTCCTCTCCGCCAGCCGCGCTCTGCTGAATCAGTACGATAAGAACATCGCTTCGGCCGAGGAAAGCCAGCGCGCCGCCCTGCGGGAGGAGGCCAACACCGCCATCGCTGCCGAGCTGAAGAAGCGGGCTTCCGATACGCTGGATAAGGTCCTCTTTGAGCTGAGCAGCGGCATGAAGAACGCCTACGCCCGTTCGGACGCCTAAATCGCATCCGACCCGGAAGGGAAAATCATTTCCGACAAAACCGTCAAAAACGGTCAAATCGACCCACAAAAAATCCGCCCCGAAGCTGACCGCTCTGGGGCGGATTTTTTGTGCTCTTTTGCGGGTTGTATCCCACTTCTTGTGCAGAATGCATGATTTTGACGGAAATATTTTGGCAGATAAACTGATGGAAAGTGATTGATTTTGACGGAATATTTGCTATAATACAGACAGAAACAGCCAAAATAATTCAAACACAAGCAAAAACGTGCAACAGGAGGGGTGAAGATGTTGGCAGAGGAACGGCTTTCCCGCATCATGAAGCTGCTGAGCCAGCAGCGCACCGCGACGGTGCAGGAGCTCTGTGAGGCGCTGGATGCCAGCGAGTCCACCATCCGCCGCGATTTGAACGAGCTGGACAGGATGGGCAAGGTGAACAAGGTACACGGCGGCGCGACCCTGCCGGACAGCCAGTTCCTCGCCGACGAGCCGACGATGGCCACGAAGGAAGCGCTGGCTGTCGTCCAGAAAAAGTGCATCGCAAAGGCGGCGGCGGCCCTTATCACTGCAGAGGATTTCGTCTTTCTGGACGCCGGAAGCACCACGCTGGCGCTGGCCCGGGAGCTGAGCGGCCCGGCACTGGACGCCCGGTACGTCACCAACGGCGTCGCTCACGCCCGTCTGCTGGCCCAGAAGGGCTGCAAGGTCTTTCTGGTGGGCGGTCTGCTGCGGCCCGAGACGGAGGCCATCATCGGCGCTGCGGCTCTCCACAGCCTGCAGCAGTACAACTTCACGAAAGCGTTCCTGGGAGCCAACGGCGTGGCGCTGGACGCAGGATTCACGACCCCCGACCCCGAGGAAGCGGCTGTCAAGGCCACGGTCGTGCGCCGGGCGAGAGAAGCCTGGTTCCTCGTGGATGACTCGAAGTTCGCCCGCATCTACCCGGCGGTCATCGCCGAGCTGTCCGGCGGCGCGATCCTGACGAATCATTGTCCGAATCCGAAATACAGACAATTCACTCTGGTAAAGGAGGCAGCAGAATGATCTATACCGTGACATTCAACCCGGCCATCGACTACGTCGTGCGGCTGGACACACCGCTGGAAGTGGGCGAGGTGAACCGCGCCAAAGGCGAGGACTGCGTACTGGGCGGCAAGGGCATCAACGTGTCCGGTGTGCTGGCCGAGCTTGGCTGCCGGAACACGGCGCTGGGCTTTGTGGCTGGTGAGACGGGTGCGTGGCTCGAGCGGGGTCTGGCCGCGCAGGGCATCACCACCGACTTTATCCACCTCGAGCAGGGCATGACCCGCATCAACGTCAAGATAAAGGCGGGGCAGGAGACCGAGCTGAACGGCGCAGGCCCGGACATCCCCGAGAGCGCCATGGAGCAGCTGGAAGCACAGCTCGATAAGCTGGCCGAGGGCGACATCCTCATTCTGGCGGGGAGCATCCCGTCCAGCCTGCCCCAGACCACCTACGAGCGTCTGCTGGCCCGTCTGGAAGGCCACGGCGTGCATACGGTGGTGGACGCCACCCGCGACCTGCTGGTGAATGTGCTGCAGTATCACCCCTTCCTCATCAAGCCCAATGATCATGAGCTGGGTGAGATCGTGGGCCGCACCCTCACCACCGACGCTGACATCACCGCTGCCGCCCGCACCCTGCAGGAAAAGGGCGCCCGGAACGTACTGGTGAGCATGGCCGGTGACGGTGCGCTCCTGCTGGACGAGAAGGGCGAGGTCCACCGCATCGGTACGCCCAAGGGCAAGGTGGTCAACAGCGTGGGTGCAGGCGACAGCATGGTGGCCGGTTTCGTGGCAGGCTACCTGCGCAGCGGCAGCTATCTGGAAGCCCTGCGTCTGGGTACCGCCTGCGGCAGTGCCACTGCGTTCAGCCTCGGGCTGGCAAAGAAGGAAAAGATCGACGAGTTACTGAATCAGATTTAAGCGGGCTTGCCCTCTCAGGCGCTGCGCGCCAGACTCCCCTTTTTGTCGCTTGCGCGACATCTTCCCCCGACCGGGGGAAGTCTTTCCTCAAAGGGAGAGCCAAGAACATAACGGCAAAGTTCAAGCCTCTCCCTTTGGGAGAGGTGGCATTGCGAAGCAATGACGGAGAGGGCTGGGACGCTGACAATAAGGAGAGGAGACACACTATGCGAATCACGGAATTGTTCACGGCACAGTCCATCGCGCTGGATGAAGCCCAGCAGGACCGCAGCCAGATCATCGACCGTCTGGTGGAGCTGCAGGCGACCCACGGCAACATCAGAGACAAGGAAGCCTACAAAAAGGGCCTGTATGAGCGCGAGGACGAGGGCTCGACCTATGTGGATAACGGCATCACCGTCCCCCATGCCAAGTGCGATTGTGTGACCCGGCCCAGCCTGGCGGCCCTCCGCCTCAAGACCCCGGTGCAGTACAATGCCGAGGACGACGGCAAGACCGACCTGCTGTTTGCCATCGCAGCCCCCAAGAACGGCAGCCTCCACGTGGATATGCTGGCCCGTATGATGCAGATGCTCATGAACGAGGACTTCGTGGAGAAGCTGCGCACCGCCAAGACCCCGGAAGAGTTCCTCGCCGCCATCGACGCGCAGGAAGAAGCCCAGTTCGGCGACGAGAGCTTCACCGACCAGGAGATCGAGCAGGCGGGCTGCCGTGTGCTGGCCGTCACCGCCTGTGTCAACGGCATCGCCCACACCTACATGGCCGCTGAAGCCCTGAACAAGGCCGGTGCCAAGATGGGCGTGACCATCAAAGTCGAGACCAATGGCTCCGACGGCGCAAAGAACATCCTGACGAAAGATGAAATTGCAAACTGCGACGGCATCATCGTGGCGGCAGAAAAGAAGATCGAGACGGCCCGTTTCGACGGCAAGCCGGTCCTCTTCACCCGCGTGGACGACGGCATCCATAAGCCTGAAGAGCTCATCCATAAGATAACCTCCGGCGAGGTGCCGGAGTTCCACACTAAGGGCGGCGCACAGGCCGCGGAGGACGCTTCTGCCTCCGACAGCTTTGGCCGCAGCCTCTACAAGAACCTGATGAACGGCGTCTCACATATGCTGCCCTTCGTGGTGGGCGGCGGCATCATGATAGCGCTGGCCTTCCTGCTGGACGATTACAGCATCGACCCCTCCAACTTCGGCATGAACACCCCGCTGGCCGCCTTCTTCAAGACGGTGGGTTCTGCGGCCTTCAGCTATATGCTCCCCATCCTGGCGGGCTTCATCGCCATGTCCATTGCGGACCGTCCGGGTTTGGCCGTCGGCTTTGCAGGCGGCGTGCTGGCCATGAACGGCACCAACTTCGCCGGTATTGCCGCTGGTGAGACCACCGGCATCTCCGGCGGCTTCCTGGCCGCTCTGCTGGCCGGTTTCGTGGCCGGTTATGTGGTGGAGTTCCTCAAGAAGATCACGGAGAAGCTCCCCGCCAGCCTGAACGGCATCCGTCCCATGCTCATCTACCCGCTGGGCGGCATCCTCATCGTGGGCGCGGTCATGTGCGGTATCAACCCCATCATGGGCATGATCAACACCGCCATGACCAACTGGCTGAACGCCATGGGCGGTACCTCCAAGGTCCTGCTGGGCGCGATCGTGGCCGGTATGATGAGCATCGACATGGGCGGCCCCTTCAACAAGGCGGCTTACGTCTTCGGCACCGCAGCCCTCGCCTCCGGAAACTATGAGGTCATGGCCGCTGTCATGGTGGGCGGCATGGTGCCTCCGATTGCGATTGCCCTTTCTACCACCTTCTGCCCCAGGAAGTGGACTCCTGACGAGCGCCGCAACGGCATCGTCAACTACATCATGGGCCTCTGCTTCGTCACCGAGGGCGCGATCCCTTACGCAGCGGCTGACCCGCTGCGCGTCCTGCCCAGCTGCGTCATCGGTGCGGCCCTCTCCGGTGCGCTGTCCATGACCTTCGGCTGCGCCCTCCGCGCCCCTCACGGCGGCATCTTCGTCTTCCCGGTCGTTGACCATGCCGTGATGTACTGTGTGGCTCTGGCGGTCGGCAGCGTCGTGGGTGCGGTCATCCTGAGCCTGCTCAAGAAGACCCGCACCGAAGAATGATCAGGCTATTCGCTCCCTTTTCAAGTATAAACAGCCAAAGGCCCCCATCCGGTATCTGCCGGATGGGGGCCTTTGGCGTGTAAGATACCGTTAAAAAGGCTCTCCCTAAGGGAGAGCCTTGGCAGAGCCATAAAAACCTGTATAAAACACAAAAACCCGCCTGGCAGCGGGTTTTTGTGTATAGAGGGGTGGGAAAGTATATAAAGTGGTGAATCGCGTGATCAGTCGGCAGCATATCGTACCCGAACACCGGGATCCCCGGCGGTACATCAGAACTTCAGTGACGCTACCTTGCAGTATGTATTATACCCGAATTTGTTTTCTTGTCAAATGCAAAAATTTGGTTTCGCTTTAATTTAGCACTTTACTTTTTGACAAAAACTTTATATAATTAAAGACGGCAAAACGAAAACTGATTTTTGCACAGTTTGTACTATTGCTACAACAATAAAACTTTACTTTCAAAAAATTTTATGTAATGTAACATATTTCAAAAGGAGTACTTTTCCTATGGACGATTTGGACCGCAAGATTCTCGCCCTCCTCGCAAAGAACGCCCGTATGCCGGTGAAGGAGATCGCCGAAAAGGTGGCGCTGACCAGTCCCGCTGTCTCCAGCCGCATCCACAAGCTGGAGACGGACGGCATCATCAGCGGCTATACCGTGATGCTCAACCGCCCGTCCGACCGGGTCTATGTGGATGCTCTCATCAGCCTCTCGGTGGCCCCGTCCCAGCGGGACGAGCTGGTGGAGCTGATGAAGAACAGCAAAGAGGTGCTGCAGTGCTACCACGTCACGGGCGCTTACACCTTCCTCATCAAGGTGAGCTGCGGCAGTATGCCCCAGCTGGAACACCTCATCTTACAGTTCCAGAAGCTGGGTACCACCAGTACCCAGATCATCCTCTCGACGCCCGTCAATCACGGTGACCTTGAGGCCATGATGCTGTAAGCGTTCATAGAACTGTTACACTTGTGGGTGCAATTTTCGCCCGCCGTGGGTCGTTTACCGAATAGCAGGGATAAAACATCAAATACTATCACTGCACACCGAAAATCTCACCCTGCGAACGAAAGGATAAATTGAATATGAAACGTATCATTGCTTGTCTGATGGCCGGCGTCATGCTGCTGGCTCTGGTGGGCTGCGGCGCGTCGGGCAGCTCCGGGAGCGCGTCTTCTGCCGCGAAGAAAGATTACACCCAGATCCTCCACGACGCCCGCAGCGACGAGGACAACGAGTATGAGATGATATTCACCAAAGGCGAGGACGGCAAGTTCACCGCCCAGTACGGCTACAGCGCCGAGTATGAAGCCGACCAGCTCTCCGACGAGGTGGCCAACATGATGATGCCTCTGCTGGGCCTCGAGGACGATATGTACGACGACTTCGCCGCCTCGGTGTCCGGCATGATGGTCAGAGTCTACGGCGTGGCCATCGTCAAGCCCGCCGAGGGCAAGACGCAGGACGTGGTGGATGCGCTGGATGCCTATGTCCAGAGCCAGCAGAAGTCCATGGAGCATTACCTCGAAGACCAGTACCAGATCGCTTCTGCCGCCCGCGTGGCGACTGTCCCCACCGGCGAGGTGGTCATGGTCTGCTGTGAGGACAGCGACACCGTCTTTGAAAACATCAAAAAGGCTCTGGCCGCATAACGTATTGCAGGAAAAAGCCCCCGCTTCCGGCTGGAAACGGGGGCTTTGCTGTATTTGTTGATCACGGATTCTCGATGGCGTTCACGAGCTTGTTGGCGATGTACTGGTGGCCCTTGATGGTGGGATGTACGTCGATGGTGGTCTCCGTGTTGGGGATGGCCACATAGGTCAAGTTATAAGTCTTGGCGATCTGCTTCTCAAACTTGTTCAGCTTGTTGAAGTAGCTGCGCCAGCAGGGGATGAGCGGCACAGGGTTGGTGTAGCCCACGAGGATGATCTGGGCATCCGGGTTCAGATTGCGGATCTCCTGCACGATGGAGATGAGGGCTGCGGTGGTCTTGGGGTAAGTCTCGTCGCAGATCTTGCTCATGCCGGAGAAGAGCAGATTCCAGGTGGCGTCCCTCTCGGCCTTGGTCAGGTCCATCGCCTTGATGCTGCGGTAGATGGTGGACATGGTGGAGCCGGAACCTTCATTGCGCAGGTCGCCGGCCAGAATGGTAGCGGCCAGTTTCTCGCTCTTCCAGTTGGTGGCGTTGCCCAGAGCCACGATGCAGGGGACGAAGGCGTCGTTGGAGCCGATCTGGACGGAGACGACGTCGGCCTTGCGGATGTAGTCCTGGAACTCAGGGTAGTTGTACTCGCAGCCGGACGCCATGTTCATCTGGGGCATCTTGCCGTACCGGATCATGTCCGCGAGGTCGGGAGCCGTCAGGGCCGGCAGGCCGAGGTTGATGGCGTGGTCACGGTCGAGGCCGAGAGCTGCAGCCACCTTGCCGACATAGCAGTCGGGAGAGTAGCCATGGAAGTTGGGAGCCATATCGACGCTGTAGCCGGAGCGCGCACTGTACTGGACATCGGCCAGGCCGACGCCGGACACGATGCTGTCGCCCAGTGCGACGTAGGTGAGCTGCTGGTCCTTATCTTCCTCTTTGGTGTCATCGGCCTTGACCTCGGCCTCAGCAGCGGCCGCTGCCTCTTCTGCGTCGTCCGCAGAAGGGACCGGGTCGGCCTGAGCCGTCTCGGTGGCAGAAGCCGCGGCTTCTGCCGGAGTCTCGGGCTGCAGGGCAGCCTCCGGGTTCAGGGTGACGATGACATGATCATCTCCGGCGGCGTCTGCAGCGGCCTCGGTCCCCTCGGCCAGCGCGGGGACGCTGAGCAGGGAGACGAGCAGCAGGGCAGAGACCGCCAGACTTGCAAAACGCTTGTTCATGGCAGAAGAGTCCTTTCATGAAAATCAATAGTCGCGGGGGGAGATGTCAGCTTCGAGCTGACGGTAATCGACCTTGCCCACAGGGGTCATGGGCATACTGGAAATAAACTTGTAGGCCACGGGCTGGACGTATTCGGGCAGCTCCTCGGCGCACATCCGCTCCAGCTCCCGTATCACCTGCTTTTTCTTGGCGGTGGTGTCGGCCTTGAGCACGATGTAGACGAAGGGCAGACGGCCCTGGGTGTGGTCTTTGTCTGCGCAGCCCACCACCGAGCACTGGTGTACCGCCGGGTGGCGGCTCACCACGTTCTCGATCATGGAGGGGAAGACCTTGAAGCCGTCGTGGCGGATGATCATCCGCTTGATCCGGGAATCCAGGAACACAAAGCCGTCCTCGTCCAGATAGCCCATGTCGCCGGTGTGGGCCCACACCCGGCCGTCGGGGTGGCGGCGCAGCAGGATGGCGGTCTCCTCGGGTTTGTTGTAGTAGCCCTTCATCAGGCAGGGGCCGGAGATGCACAGCTCGCCCCGCTGGCCGATGGGCAGCTCCTGATCGGTGCCTGGCTCAAAGGCCGCCACCACGGTGTTCACCATGGGGATGCCCACACTGCCGGGCTTGTTGTCCAGCCCGGCGGCCACCGTGGCTGCCGAGGACACTTCAGTCATGCCGTAGCCCTTGGCAATGGGGTACCGGGCCCCGTGGGCAGCCAGAAAATCGTTGACGGTCTGCTCGGCCCCCCGGGAGAGGGAGTCGCCGCCGGCGGCGTAGTTGATGATGAAAGAAAGGTCCTTGTCCCGCAGCTTGGGGTCAGAGGCAAGCTGCTGGTAGTGGGTGGGCACGCCGAACATATGCTCGGGCTTGTGCTTCAGCACCAGACTGCCCAGCTTGTCCGGGTCCAGGTTGGGGATGATCACCACCGTAAAGCCCAGCACCAGGGGCAGATGGATGCCGCAGGCAAAGCCGTAGGCGATAAAGGGGGGCATGATGTTCATGAGCTTCTGCCCCCGGTGGAACAGCTTGGGGTAAGCCTGGAACTGCAGGGCGATGCCATTGAAGCAGTCGTCCGTCAGCATGACCCCCTTGGGGGAGCCGGTGGTGCCGCCGGTGTGTACCACCACGCAGGCATGGTCTGGGTCATAGGGCTCCGCAGCGGTGCTCTGGCCCTCGCCGCCCTTGATGAACTGCTTCCAGCGGATGACGTTGGAAGCATATTTGTTCTTGTCGGGGGTGGTCAGCTTGTAGCCTACGGCCATCACCGGGGGCAGAGAGTCGGCCGGAGAGAGGACGATGACCTTTTCCACGTTGGTGCGCTTTGCGGCCTGACGGCAGCGCTCGTACACGACGTTCAGGCAGACGAGAAGGTGGGAATCCACCTCTTCGATATACTCACGGATGCCTTCGACGCTGTAGCGGGGGTCCACCAGATTCAGGGTGGCTCCCATCATGTCGGCGGCATAAAACAGGGCGATGATCTCCGGGGTCATGATGCTGACCACCGTGATGATGTCGCCCTTTTTCACCCCGGCGCCCCGCAGGGCGGCGGCGGTCTTTTTGACGTTGACGATGAGGTCGGCGTAGGCGAACTTCCGGCCATAGTAGTCCAGTGCCGTGTCGTTCAGGTGGTTCTTGCTCCGCTGGCAGACATACTCAAAGGCCGAGAGGGCAGGCAGGGTCTGATCGATGAATTTCTGGTCGTAATACTTGAGCCAGGGCTTGGCCTGGGATGCGTAAACAGGATTCTGCGTCGTCATCAATTTCTCATTCCTTTATGTTTGTAGACCCGCGCGGGGGCCAATGTTTTGTTTCGTTTTGTTACAAAGCCACTCCTGTTATTGTAGTAGAGCAGAGAACAAAAGTCAATAAACAGAGAGGCAACAATGAGAAAAACGCAAGAAAAAGTTTACGATTCCCGGCACCAGTCTTCGGCCTCGGAGGCGCTGCAGAGCACCCAGTGGCGGGGCCGAAGCTCCCGCCACTGGGGAGCCTCCGTGGAGTAGTCGTGCATGGAGGGGTCATAGACCAGCAGCTTCTTCTGCCGCTCGCGGCGGGGGCTGGGCATGGGGATGGCCGACAGCAGGCTGCGGGTATAGGGGTGGATGGCGTGGGTCACCAGCTCTTCGGCGTCGGCCAGTTCCACGATGTCGCCCTTGTGGATGACGGCGATGCGGTCGGAGATGTAGCGCATGACGGAGAGGTCATGGGCGATGAAGAGGTAGGTGATGCCGCGCTCTTTCTGCATATGGCGCAGAAGGTTCAGGACCTGGGCGCGGATGGACATATCCAGTGCCGAGATGGGCTCGTCGGCGATGATGAATTCCGGCTCCACGATGAGAGCCCGGGCGATGCCGATGCGCTGGCGCTGGCCGCCCGAGAACTCGTGGGGGAAGCGGGACGCAAACTCGGGCAGCAGGCCCACATCCAGCAGCGCCTGACGGACTTTTTCGTCCCGCTCGGCGGCGGAGAGGTCGGGCCGGACGTTCATCAGACCCTCGCCTACGATGTAGCCCACCTTGGCGCGCTCGTTCAGGGAGGACTGGGGGTCCTGGAATATCATCTGAATTTCCTTGATGACCTGCTTGTCCAGCGCGTGGGAGATCTTGCCGTTTATCTTCTGGCCCTTATAGAACACCTCGCCGCCCGAGGTGGGCAGGATGCGCATGATCGCCCGGCCGATGGTGGTCTTGCCCGAACCGGACTCGCCCACCAGACCGAAGGTCTCGCCCTTATAGATGGTGAAGTTTGCGTTCTTGACGGCCTTGTAAGCCTTGCGGCCGGAGCCGTAGGTCACTTCGAGATTTTTTACCTCGACCAGAACTTCGCGTTCGTCTGCCATGTTATTTGCCCTCCTCTTGTAGCATCCGCACAGCGGCGGGCGGTTCTATCTTGGGTGCGCGGGGGTCGAGAAGCCAGGTCTTGGCCCGGTGGGTCGTGCTGACATCAAAATAAGGGGGACGCTTGACGAAGTCGATCTTCAGCGCCAGCGGGTTGCGGGGCGCGAAAGCGTCGCCGTGAATTTCCGTGAAGAGGTTCGGGGGCGTACCCTGGATGTTGAACAGGTCTTCGCCCTTCACGCCCATCTGGGGCATACTGGACAGCAGCGCCCAGGTGTAGGGGTGGCGGGGGTCGTAGTAGATCTCATCCGAGGTGCCGATCTCCACGATGTCGCCGGCATACATGACGGCCACACGGTCGGCGATGTTGGCCACGACGCCGAGGTCATGGGTGATGAGGATGATGGTGAGGTTATATTTGACCCGCATCTCCTTCAGCAGCTCGAGGATCTGGGCCTGAATGGTCACGTCCAGAGCCGTCGTGGGCTCGTCGCAGATCAGGATCTGCGGGTTGCAGGCCACAGCGATGGCGATGACGACGCGCTGGCGCATACCGCCCGAGAACTCGTGGGGATACTGCTTGAAGCGCACTTCCGGGTCGGCGATGCCGACATCCCGCAGGTACTCGAGGGTCTTCTCCCTGGCGGCGGCACCCTTGAGGCCCTGATGGAGCTCCACGGCCTCCATGATCTGGTCGCCGATGGTCTTCAGGGGGTTCAGACTGGTCATGGGGTCCTGCATGATCATGGCGATCTCGTGGCCGCGCACTTTCAGCCAGTCCTTCTCCTTTTTCAACTCGGAGAGCCGGATGGGCTGGTGGTCGTCGGCACCGAAGTAGTCGATGGTGCCGGAAGTGATGGAGCCGTTGGAGTCCAGCAGGCCCATGAAGGACTTGGTGAACACGCTCTTGCCCGAGCCGGATTCGCCCACGATGGCGAGGACTTCGCCGTGGTAGACGTCGAGGTCGATGCCCCGGATGGCGTGGAGGATCTTTCCACGCAGATTGAATTTGATGTTGAGATCCCGCGCAGAGAGGATCAGTTCATTCTTTTTCATGCCTGTTCCTCCTTACTGCAGATGGTTCTTGGGGTCGGCTGCGTCAGAGAAGGCGTTGCCGATGAGGTAGAACGCGATGGTGACGAAGCTGAGGATGATGGTGGGGTAGAGCAGCTGATAGCGCAGGCCGGCCTGCATCATGACCTTGCGGCCATCGTTGATGAGGTTGCCCAGAGAAGGCACCTCGACAGAGAGGCCGAGGCCGATGTAGGTGATGAAGACCTCGCTGCCGATGGCGGCGGGGATGGTCAGGGCCATGCGGAGCATGATGACCGACACGAGGTAGGGCAGCAGGTTGCGCACCACGATGCGGGAGGTGGGGGTGCCGATGCAGCGGGATGCCACGTTGTAGTCACGGTCACGGATGATGAGGATCTGGTTGCGGATAAAACGCGCCATGGCGATCCAGCCCGTGATGGACATGCCAAGGATCAGCGTCTGGACGCTGGGGCTGGCGACGTAGGAAATAAGGATCAGGATGATGGTGGAAGGCACGTTGTCGCAGATGTTGTACAGCTCGGTGAAGAAGAAGTCCAGCTGACGGACATAGCCCCAGAGCACGCCCACCGTGATGCCCACCACGGCCTCGATGAGGGCCACGAAGAAAGCGATGGTCAGGCTGGTGCGGGCGCCGGCCCAGATGCGGGCCCAGAGGTCCTGGCCGATGGCGTTGGAACCCCAGATGAAGCCCTTTTCACCGGGGGCGATGTTGCGGTACTGGATGCCGGTGGCGGGGTCCACGGCGCAGAGGTTGGGGTCTGCCTGACCGGGCAGGCAGGGCTGCAAAAATGCAAAGGCCACCACGGCGATGAGGGCGACGAGCAGCAGCACGGCCACGCGGTTCTTGAAGAAGGCGCGGAAGGTGCTGCCCCAGTAGCTGTAGTTGGAGTAGGACGTGGCCTCGGCCCGTTCCTCGCTGAACCCGGCGGGGGTGAACAGCTCTTCTTCGGGCAGCTTTGCCCATGCGGCGGGGCCGTCCGCCTGTAACTTATCCAGCTCTGCCTCGAGCTGGTGTGCTTTTTCATCTTTCATACGGAAAAGCATTATCGGCCACCTTCTTTCTTGCCAAAGCTGATGCGGGGGTCAATGAGCACCATGAGCAGGTCGCCCAGGATCAGGCCGATGATGCCCACGCAGGCGTAGAGCAGAACGATGCCCTGCACCATCGTGTTGTCGTGGCGCTGGACACAGGTGACCAGCAGGCCGCCCATGCCCGGGATGCTGTAGAGGCTCTCGATATAGATAGAGCCGACCACAGTGTTCAGGAAGGCGGAGGGAATATACTGCACCAGCGGCACCATTGCGTTGCGGAAGATGTGGCGCAGGGCGATGTTGTTCTCACTCACGCCCTTGGCACGGGCAAGGCGGACATAGTCCTTGTTGCTCTCGTCCACCATGTACCGGCGCAGCCACATGGCGTAGAACGCCACGTTGCCCAGACTCATGGAGCAGACGGGCAGCACCCAGTATTTCCAGTTGGAGGCGTCGAAGAGCAGGCCCACGTTCAGCGCGGTGGTGCCGTACATCTGGATGTACAGATAATACACTGCCGCAGGCACAGCCTGGATGAGGACGATGATGGCCGTGCCGATCTTATCGGGCCAGCGGCTCTTGAAGCGGCCCATGAACAGGCCCATCGGGATGCCGATGACAAGGCTCAGCAGCATGGCGTACACGCCCATCTGGATGGAGATGGGCAGCTTCTTGGCGAGGATGCCGGTGACAGAGGCGTTGACCTTATAGATGTGGCTCACGCCGAGGTCGCCGTGGAGCATATTGACCCAGAAGCGGCCGATCTGCACCGGCAGCGGGTCCAGCAGGCCCATGGACTGTAAGCCGGCCTGTATCTGGGCCTCGGTCATTTTTTCGTAGTTAGCAAAATAGCCTTCCACCGGCATCAGCCGCAAAAGGCAGAAAACGAGCGTGACGATAATAAACAGGGTCAGTATCGAGCGCCCGATGCGTTTCGCCAGATATTTGAGCATATCTGTGCGCACCCCTCTCTTTTATAAAATGAATGTCGGATAGGAATAGAATACAACAAAAAACCACTTTTGGAAAGTGATTTAGCAAAGTTCGTTACAAAAATTCATGTAAGAGGCTTCAGAAACGAAAAGCTCTCCGCTTTCCCGTGGGAAAACGGAGAGCTTTGGAGCGGACAGACTCAAAAAGTCTTAGCGGGCGTCGCGGTTGGCCTCGTACTCGCTCATGGAGATGTAGTGGTCGAGGACGTGGATGCCCTTCAGACGCTTGTTGGAGAAGCCGGTGGAAGCGTACTGGCCCTCCCAGTAGTTCAGACGGGTGGCGATGTAGGCCGGGATGCTCATGCCCATGGGGACGACGAGGGCATTGTTGATGAGGGAAGCCTCGGCGTTGGCGAAGGCATCGTAGCGGGCGTTGATGTCGTCGGTGATCTTGACAGCCTCTTCGATGGCCTTCATGTAGTTCATGACGGCGTCCGCGGTGTCGCCGGTGATGAAGCCGTCCTCGACGCCGGTGCGCAGGAAGGCGTAGCGGCTGCCGCGTGCGCCCTCGGCCTGATAGAAGGGGTCGGTCTCGGTCTGGGGGTCGGAGTAGTCAGCGCCCCAGTTGCACTGCAGGAAAGCGAACTTGCCGTTGCGGCGGACGCTGGACAGGAAGCTGTCGGAGGGGCCGGCAGTGATGATGATGTCGATGAAATCGAAACCGTCGTTCAGCACACCCTCGAGCTGCTGCTTGAACACCTGGCACTGCTTGTCCCAGTCGGTGGAAGAGGGATTGTAGGGCATCTGCACCTTGATGGGGAAGGTCACACCGGCAGCGGTCAGCTCCGGGATGGCAGCGTCGCGGTACTCCTTGGCCTTCGCCTCGTCGAAGAACTCGGTGATGTTGGCCAGGTCGCCGCACTTGAGGTAGTCCACGCCGTCAGCGTTGGCACAGAAGCTGGGGGGCGTGATGGTATTCAGCTTGTAGTTGTCGTAGCCCTCGGGTGCCTTGACGGCCAGCGTGACAGAGTTGTTGATGCCGTAGAGGAAGGACTTGCGGAAGTTGGTGTTGTTGATGGCCTTGGCCCAGTTCTCCGGCTCATACTCGGCGTCCATGCCCTCCACGCTCCAGTTGGAGAACTCGTGGGAGAAGGGCATGAAGTTGAACATATAGAAGTAGGTGTAGTTGGTGTTGGGGCGGTCCATGGACACCATGTCCTTGGTGGTGTCGTCGGAGAGCCAGCTGTCGAGGATGTCGGAGCCGATGGTGGCCTCGTCGATCTCGCCGCGCTTGATCATCTCGGGGCCGTTGACGCTGGCCTCGGCGTTGTAGATGCGGCTGATGGTGTCGATGAAGACGTTGTCAGCGTCGTAGTTCTCGGGGTTCTTCTTCATGACCCAGGTCTCCAGAGACTCGTAGGCGGCCAGATAGAAGGCACCGCAGCTGTAGGTGGTCTCTGCGCTGGTAGCGAACTGGTCGCCGGTCTCTTCCAGCAGCGGGCCGTAAGCGGGCTCGTAGGGCAGATAGCACAGCAGGCTCAGGAAGCCCGGGAAGTCGTAGGTCAAGGTGTAGGTCAGGGTGTGGTCATCCACAGCGGTGACACCCACGGCGTCGAAGTCCACCGGTGCGTAGGTGGCGGGGTCAGAGTCGGGGGCAGTCACGGTGACGACGCCGCTGCCGTCCACGGTGTAGGTGGTGCCGTCATCGTCCACGACGCCGGTGTTGGCGTTGTTCAGATAGAGGTGGTAGTTGTAGTAGTCGTCAGCGCCTGCGATGTAAGCGGTGACGAGGCCTACGTTGGAGGCGGCGTAGTCCGGGGTCAGGACGTACTTCAGAGCGTCCACGAAGTCCTGTGCGGTGACGGGGGCCACGACCTCGCCGTTGCAGTCCACCCAGTTCTCCTCACGCAGATGGAACGTCCAGGTCAGGGTGTCAACATCCCAGTCCCAGCTGGTGGCCAGGCCTTCGCGCATGACGCCCTTGTTGTCGTACTCGACCAGCGTATCCACGCAGTTTGCGCCCACGACCATCTCAAGGTCAGTGCCGGTGGTCAGGTAGTTCAGGGTAGCGGGCTGGCTGTTGTACAGGATGGTGTAGCTGGAGCCGGAACCGGAAGAGGCTGCGCCGGAAGCGCTGCCGGAGGAAGAGCCGCCGCAGCCAGTCAGCAGGCCGGCTGCGCAGGCACCGGCGGCTGCCAGGCCGCTGGCCTTCAGGAACTGACGGCGGGAGATGGAAGTGTTCATCATAAATTCCCTCTTTTCTTGTTTTTGCTGTACAAAGGACAGCATCGCGTTGTGCGGTGTCCGCTGTTTCCCGGCAACGGACAAATGGACCGTTTTTTATGAAAAAAGAGCAACGGAAATCCATCCGTTACTCCTTTGTAACAGTCCCGGCCACCAAACCGTGTGGTCATGACTGAGTATAGCATTGATTTGCGGCCGCGTCAATCCTTTTTGGGTGCAGATGCTGTTTCTGCAACAGAAACAGCTGTTGCCGCCGCGGCGGCAGGTGCGGCAGAGACGGGAGCTGCTGCCGTTTCGGCTGCGGCGGCACCGGAAGCATTTGCGGCATTTTCAGCGGCCAGCTCTGCGGCAGCGGCCTTTGCGGCCTCCTCCGCTGCCTTGCGGGCCTCGCGCTCGGCGATCCGCTCCCTGGCGCGGGCTGCGGCCTCCTCCTGACGCTGCTTGGTGCGGCGCTTGATGCGGCAGACCGAGCAGATGCCCTCGGAGCTGTTCGGCGCGATGGGCTTGCCGCAGTCGGCGCAGAGGGTCTTGCTGCATTTGTAGACGCTCACCGGGCCGAGGGTGGTGAGCTGGCGCAGCTTCATGCCGTCGATGCCGCTGTTGGAGCAGGCCGCGACGCAGACGCCGCACTCGCTGCACTTCCAGGGCGTGACGACGACGCGGGTCTGGCCGTCGGGCATATCCTCGAGCTTGAGTGCGCCGGAGCGGCAGGCTTTTTCGCACTTGCCGCAGCCGAAGCACTTCTGGGTGAAGTTCGGCAGATACCAGCCGTAGCGCAGCGGCGTCTCGGAAGCAGCCTTGAGCTGCTTTGTCCGCTGGTGGAGCATGAGGCGGAAGTCGGCGGCGCTGTCCTCCTCGCTGCGCAGGCCGGGCAGCATCTGCAGCAGCTTCTTGGTGCCGGCGCGGGAGCCCTCGGTCATGTGGGAGAACATCTCCCGGCGGCTCAGCTCCTGCACATGGTAGGGCGCTTCGTCCTGCTCATAGGCCAGCGTGACCCGGCTCTCAAAGAGCTGGGGACCGAGGAACTCCACCAGACGGGTCAGCTCCTTGCGGAGCTGGGCGGCGCAGACGTCGTTCTCGCACTCACCGCAGGGGGTCAGGTCGAGGACCAGCTTCTTGTTCAGAGCCAGATAGGCCAGCGTTTCCCACGAGAAGGAGGCCACGCAGGCGCGGACGGCGGTGTTCTTGCGGGTGCTTTTTTCGCAGCCCAGCCAGAGGGTGTCGTTATCGGTATCCGCCAGCGAGGTGTCCCGCTGTACCTGCTCCGGCGAAGGGACGATGCAGCCCGAGCGGCAGGCGGACACGCAGAGGCCGCAGTCGGTGCAGGGGTCCCAGTCTTTAACGAGGTTGGGGCGGGTGAAGATGGCATCGCCGTAGGGGCAGATGTCCTTGCAGGCCGTGCAGGGGGTGCGGTGGGGGTGGAGATTCCAGCACTGACGGCGGATGACCTCGGGGTGGGAGGTCTTCATCAGGGCGTCCATTGCATAACGGGTAAACAGACCCATAGCGGTATCACTCCTTTTCGGGGGCATCGGTCACGGTGGTGACCTGTGCGTTGTCCAGCAGGAAGCGCTGCACCTTCTTTGCGGCCAGCGCGGCGGCGATGGTATCTTCGGGCAGGGCTTTCCGGATCTCAGCCTCGGGGGTGTCCTGCAGCTGGGACAGGCGGCGGTACTCGGCGTTGACTTCCTCGGGGTGGACGACGATGTTTTCCGCCTCGGCGATGGCACGGGCTGCCAGCACGAAGCGGATGCGGCTCTCGGCCTGAGCGCGGTAGTCCTTCTCGAGAGCTTCCGGGGTGGTGCGGCTGTTCTTGCAGTGCTGCTCGAGGGTGATGCCGCTGCGGGAGAGGCGCTCTTTCAGCAGCTTCATCTCATTCTGGGCGGTGCGGTCGAGAATTTCGGCGGGCAGGTCCACGGTCATGTTGGCACCGGCCATGTCCAGCAGCTGCTTTCCGGCGGCACGGTCAGCCCCTTCCTCGTGGATCTTCTGCTTTTTGGCGCGAAGGTCAGCCTTCAGCGCATCGAGGGAGTCGAAGCCCAGACTCCTGGCGAAAGCCTCATCCGGTGCGGGCGTGACTTTCTCGGCCAGAGAGCGGAGCTCGATCTCGAACTGTGCGGTCTTGCCGGACAGCTCGGGCAGGCGGAAGTCCTGCGGATAGGTAAAGTCGAAGCGGAACACCTCGCCGGCACGGTGGCCGTAGATGGCCTGCTCAGCGGCGGGCATCAGCTTGCCGTCGCCCAGCACGACCATGACCTTCTCCATCCGGCTGTCGGGGATCTCCTTGCCGTCCATGTAGCCGGCAAAGTCCAGCAGGGCGCGGAAGCCGCGCTTGGCAGGTTCGGTGGTGGGGTGGTAGACCGCGTGCATCCGGGTCTGGTGGACAAGCTCGATGTCCACAGTCTTGTCGGTGACAGGGCGGACGTGACGGGTGACAGCCAGGCCCTTGTACTGGCCCAGCTTCACTTCAGGCGTATTCTTCTTATCCATAGTGGCGTACTCCTTATGACGTAAGCAGGCCGGCGGGCGGCGCTGCAGGTTTTATAGCAATCAATCGAATTATACACGTTTTCGGCAGAAAGGGCAAGCTCACAGCCCGTGAGCGGTGAGCCAGGCTTCGGCCACCTGAGAGAACATTTCAGGGTACTGGGCGTCTTCCTCAGGAAAGGCGCTCAGATAATACTCCACTTCCTCCCGGGTGGGGGCCACGGTGCGCTTCCAGATGGTAAAGGTGGTGCCGTTGCCCATGTCAAAGCTTTTTTCAAAGGCGAAATACTGGTCTCTCACGGCGAGGAACCGGTCGTTCAGCTTGATGGACATCTCGCCGCTGCCCACGTAAGTCTGGGGGAAGGGCTCGCAGGTGATGACATATTTTGCTTCAAAGAACTGGGAGGGGAAGTTGTGGGTGCCGGGGACCGAGAAGCCGAAGGCCAGCTTGTCGTTGATGGGGGCGTCCGGCAGGCGGCAGTTTTTGAAGTGGTCGGGGTTGTAGAGCATATCGTGGGGGATCATGTAGCTCACTTCGCCCTCATCGCAGTGGGAGTCTATCCAGTCGGCGATGGCCCGGATCTGGCCGATGTCCTTCCTATCGTAGATGAGCTTGTCCAGCGAGATGAAATACTCGGTGGCCGGGATCTGGATCGGGAAATGCTCGATGACGAAACCCGGCATGGCCAGCGTGGTCAGCGGCGAACATCGCACCGACATGGACAGCACCAGCACGAAGGCCCAGCAGCCCAGCTTGAGGTTGCGGCGGCGCGTGATGCCCTCGGCCAGCGCGGCGGCACCCAGCAGAAAGAGAATGAAGTATCCCGGCAGGAAGAGCAGAAACTGATGGGAGCCGGTGTTCTGCACCCGGGTGAAGAGCAGGATGCTCACCACCAGCTCACACCCGGCGAGACAGGGCAGGGCGGGTACTTTGTGCTTCGCCGCAAAGGCGAGGCCCAGCACCATGAGGAGGATGTTGAACAGGCCCATCCGGCCGATGTGATAGAACGCCTCGAGGGCCAGACCGCCGCCGTTATAATAGGAGTAGCGGCCCGCGTAGTTGTAGGCGAGGATGTGGGACACCATCGGCCAGAGCAGGATGACCATCGCCACGACGGACGCAAGGCCGAAGAGGACGAGGTTCTTGATTCGAACAAGGGCAGCGGCTTTTTTGCCGCCCTTCGCCAACCGCACACAGCCCGCGATGAGCAGCAGTGCGTAGGCGAAGTAGTAGCCCACCACAAAGTAAAGGAACCACCGGCGGGCGAGGATGATGGCGGCAGTGGCCAGAAAGATGAGGCCGAACCGCACCGGCTCCAGCCGGTCAAAGCGGAAGTCCATGGTCAGCAGCAGGATGGCAAACCCGAAGATCAGGCCGAACCAGTCCGGCTGGGCCAATACCGCGCTCATCCGCAGGAAGGGATAAGCCGCCGTCAGGGTCATCCCGAAGAGGAAATAGTACCTCCGATTCTTCACATTCAGGATCTGCCCGACCTTGACGACGAGGCCCGCCAGCAGCACCAGCAGGGTGGGCAGGATGCAGAACACCTGACAGAAGGCGTAAGCATCGCCGGTGTGGTCGGTGAGACAGAAGGGAAACTCGGTGAAGAGGGTGATGAAATTGGTGTAGTCGTCGGCCATGGAGCCGAAGATATACGCAAGGCCCGCGCCTGCACTCTGGGCAAAGGCGGCTTCGGCGTCGTACTGCTTGAGCAGGTAGTTGGCGTAATCCCAGACGTATACAAAGCTCCGACTCGACAATGTCCAGTAAAAATAGACGACAGCCACAGCCCAGATGCCGAAGACGACGGCTTTGTGGAAGAAGTCCAGCTCTGCGCCTGCCACACGGAGAGCGCAGAGGGCCAGAACAAAGAGCCCCACGCTGGCCCAGAGACTGAGCAGCTGGAAAAAGAAGGCGCTGGCCGGTGCAAGCAGCCCCAGAAGAGCCAGCAGCACCGCACAGCCGCCCAGACCGACCCCCGCCCATTGCAGAGGAGAGAGCCGGCGAACAGCAGCAGATAGCATAGAAGGATGATCCCTTTCATTTAACTTCCGGAAAATGCAAAACACAACTTTCCATCTAACAGTATAATGAATCCGTTAAGGCTTGTCCAGCCGCAGACCGCGCCAGAACGCAGAATATCCCGCTGCATTTTCAGCAGACGGGATATTCCGAAACAAATATTACTTTTTGGAGTTGTATGCGGCGGCATCCGCCTTGGCGTTCTGGGTGCGGGCTGCCTTGCGGCGTGCGGCAGCGGCCCGGCGGGCGCTGGCCTGTGCAGCCTCGGGGCGGGGCGCTTCGGGGGTGAGCTTGAACATCCGGCTGCCCATGGCGGGCAGATCCACGGTGAGGGTGTAGTCCCGGCCATAGACGCCGCCGTCCGAGGTATGGAGGGCTTTGGGCTTCGATTTGTCCGCACCGCCCCAGCAGGGAGCCTCGGTGTTCAGAAGTTCTTCGGCCCCGGCGGGGAAACTCAGGTAGAGCGGGAACTTTTTGTGGGCAGTGTTCTGGGTGTTCATGACGCAGAGGATGGTCTGTCCCGCACCCTTGCGCAGCCAGGCGTATACGCCCTCGTCCCGGCTCTCGCTGGCCACCCACTCGAAGCAGCGGGGGTCATACTCACCCGCATAAAGGGCCGGCTGGGTAGCGTAAAGGCGGCTCAGAGCGCCGAAATATTTCTGGAACGCATCGTGGAAGGGGTACTTGAGCAGGTCCCAGTCCAGCTCCCGCTTTTCGTCCCACTCCCGGAAATGCCCCAGCTCGTTGCCCATGAAATTGAGCTTTTTGCCCGGGTGCGCATACATATAAAAATAGAGGGTGCGCAGCTGGGCGCATTTTTCTTCGTAGGTGCCCCAGAGCTTGTCGATGACTGTCTTTTTGCCGTGGACGACCTCGTCGTGGCTCAGCGCCAGCAGGTAGAGCTCGTTGTAGAAATAGTGCATACTGAAAATGATCTTCCCGTATGCGTCGGGACGCTGGCCGAAGGGGGTGGCGAAGTAGTCCAGCGTATCGTGCATCCAGCCCATGTCCCACTTGTAGTCGAAGCCGATGCCATCGTAGCGGGTGGGGGCCGTGACTTTGAGGAAGTTGGTGGAATCTTCGGCCATGTAAACGCCGGTGGGCCAGCGCTCGTTCAGGCCGTGGTTGAGGTTCCGCAGGAAGGTGACGGCTCCCTCGTTGACGCCCCGGGCAGGGTCGCCCTGCCAGTAGAGGGCGCGGGAGATGGCGTCCATCCGGATGCCGTCGCAGTGGTAGACCTCCATCCAGAGGGCGGCGGCGCTGTTCAGGAAGCTGCACACCTCCCGGCGGTAGTAGTTGAAGTTGCAGGTACCCCACTCGCTGTGGCCCACGTCGCTGTCGTACTCGTAGAGGTGGGTGCCGTCAAAGTTGGCCAGTGCGTCGGCGTTGGCCGCAAAGTGGACGGGGACAAAGTCCATGATGACGCCGATGCCCATCCGGTGGCAGGCGTTGACAAAGGAGGCAAACTGGGCCGGGGTGCCGTACCGGCTGGTGACGGCGAAGTAGCCGGTGGTCTGGTAGCCCCAGCTGCCGTCGAAGGGGTGTTCTGCCAGCGGCAGAAGCTCTACATGGGTGAAGTGGTGTTCCAGCAGCCAGGGGATGAGCTCCCGGGCCAGCTCTTCGTAATCGTACCAGCCGTCCGATCCGTCGGGCTGGGTGGAGTTGGGCTTATGCTTCCAGCTGCCGGCATGGAGTTCGTAGATGTTCATGGGCAGATTACGGCATTTATCCCGCCGCTCCATCCATGCGCTGTCGTCGAAGGAGAAGTCCAGTTTGGTCAGGCGGCTGGCGTTGGCGGGGCGGACTTCGGACGCGAAAGCGTAGGGGTCGGCCCGCATGACCACGCTGCCGTCGGCCCCGTGGATGCGGTATTTGTAGAGCTCTCCCTCGCACAGCCCGGATACAAAGCCGCTCCACACACCGGTGTCGGCTTTCTGGAGCGGGATGCCTGCGCCCCAGCCGTCAAAGCCGCCGCAGACCTCCACAGCCGTGGCACCGGGAGCCCAGACTGCGAAGCGCCAGCCCTCTTCGCCGTGGTCACCCTGCCAGGGGTGTGCACCGAGGATGCGGTAGGCGTCGAAGCAGTCGCCGTTGAAGAAGGATTTGGAGATGGAGGGAAGATTCATACGAAAGACTCCTTTTATCGCAATTTTTACAGAGAACGCATACTATGGAATATGTAAAATGAGAAATATACAACACTTTTACCACACTTTTGTCGGAAAATGTGCTATACTGAATAGGACACAGATGCACTTTTGTCGGAAAAGTGCTCTGCTGTAACTTTTTGAAAACAGGAGCGGTACAGACAATGGCTTGGTATGACAATGCGGTATTCTATCACATCTATCCTCTGGGATTGTGCGGCTGCGCGCATGAAAACAACGGACAGACTGTCCCCGGGGCTTTCAAAAAGCTGGATGCGTGGGCAGAACACGCGGCAAAGCTTGGCTGTACGGCGATCTATATCGGCCCGCTGTTCGAGAGCGGTTCCCACGGCTATGACACCATCGACTACCGTCTGGTAGACCGGCGTCTCGGCACCAATGAGGAATTCAAGCAGTTTGTCGCCGCCTGCCATGAGCGGGGCCAGAAGGTCATCGTGGACGGCGTGTTCAACCATGTGGGCCGCGATTTCTTCGCGTTCCAGGAGCTGAAGGAGCACCGTGAGAACGCCCGCTACCGCGACTGGTTCTGCGACGTGAATTTCTGGGGCAACAACGAGTACAACGACGGCTTCTCTTACGGCAACTGGGGCGGCTTCAACCTGCTGGTCAAGCTGAACCAGCGCAACCCCGAGGTGCAGAACTACCACTTCGACACCATCCGCTTCTGGGTGGATGAGTTCGATATTGACGGCATCCGTCTGGACGCTGCCGACGTGCTGGACTTCGATTTCATGAAGGGCCTGCGCCGCGTTGCCAACGAGGTGAAGCCCGAGTTCTGGCTGATGGGCGAGGTCATCCACGGCGACTACAGCCGCTGGGCCAACCCCGAGATGCTCCACTCCGTCACCAACTACGAACTGCATAAGGGTCTGTGGAGCGGCCACAACGACCACAACTATTTCGAGATCGCCCATACCATGCGGCGTCTGCAGGGCCTCTGCCACGATACCCGGCTCTATAACTTCTCGGATAACCACGATGTGGAGCGGCTGCCCAACAAACTGCGCAACCGCGACCACATCCGGCATATTGCTCTTCTAGTATATACGCTTTGGGGCATTCCGTCCATCTATTATGGCTCGGAATTTGGCATCGAGGGCAAAAAAGAGTGGGGCAGCGACTGGCCGCTCCGCCCCTGCCTCGAGCTGGCTGACTACACCGACGCCGAGAAGACGAACCCTGTCACCAGCATCTATGCCGCACTGGGCAGGCTGAAAGCGGAGTGTCCCGAGCTGAGCTGGGGCGAGTTCAAGGAGCTGACGCTGACCACCCAGAGCTACGCCTACGCCCGGGTGCTGGACGGCAAGGCTGTCGTGGCGGTGTACAATAACGGTGACAGCCCGGTTTCGATGGAATTCCAGCTGCCGGTGGAGGCTTCGGGTGTCGAAGACCTGCTGGCCGACTGTGTGGGCAGTCAGCCCATCCTGACGCAGGTGGAGTGGGGTAAGCTGAAAGTCCAGCTGCCCTCCAACTACGCCACCCTGCTGCGGCTGGTAGGATAAAAAGGGGGAGTGCGGAAGATGAATGCTGCGCAGCGCAGAAAAGTGATCTTAGAGCGGCTGACGGAGGCCGATGCGCCGCTGAGTGCCAGTGTACTGGCCGGGGAACTGGGGGTCTCGCGGCAGATCGTGGTGGGTGACGTGGCCCTGCTGCGGGCGTCGGGAACGCAGATCGATGCAACGCCCCGGGGCTATCAGCTCCACCCGGCGGCGCGGGGCTATACGGGTATCCTCGCCTGTGTCCACAGCACCGCCGACCAGATGCGGGAGGAGCTGTATACCGTGGTGGACCAGGGCGGCATCGTGGTGGATGTGGCCGTGGAGAACCCGCTTTACGGTGAGCTGCGCGGCAACCTCAATCTCGCCAGCCGGTACGACGTGGACCATTTTATCCAGCAGGCGGCGGACACGCCCGAGTGCCTGCTGAGCCGGATGACCGGCGGTGTGCATCTGCACACCCTGAGCTGCCCCACGCCGGAGGCGTTCCACCGCATCGAAGCGGCACTGGACGCCAAGGGCCTGCTCTATAAAAAAGAAGAATAAGGGACCTGCTTTCATTGTAAAAAATCCACGGGGTCTTGTCCATCGACGAAAGACGAAAACCGTTGGATAATCAACTAAAACACGGAAGAGGTGGATTTTGTGGACATCCGTATCGCCCGTACCGACCGCGCCATCGAACAGGCTTTCATGGAACTGCGGGAGAAGAACCCTCTGGAAAAAATCAAGATAAAAGACTTGTGTGCGATGGCCTGCATCAACAAATCGACGTTCTATGCCCACTATGAGGACATCTACGCGCTGGCCAATGCACTGGAAAACAAGCTCATCGAGTCTATCCTGGCCAGCGTACCCCGCACCAACGACAGCGTGGCACTGCATCAGGCAGAGACGCTGACGCGGGAGCTGTTCCATGCCTTCATGCAGAACCAGCGGGCCGTGAACATCCTCTTTTCGGGCAGTCGGCAGGGCATCTTCGCCAACAGCATCGAGAAGGGGCTGCGCCAGCGCTTTGAGGAAGCCGACCCGACCTTCGCGGCTGATTTGAACCGGGGCATCCTGCTCTCGTTCTGTGTGCAGGGCTGCTTCTACGCCTTTGCCAACAACAGCAGCCGGATGGACGAGAGCAAGCTGGTGGAGCTGCTGGGAGCCATCGCCAAGGCGGCGCAGAGCATCGAGTTTTAAGAAGAAAAAATGGCTCCGGCATCTGCCGGAGCCATTTTTTACGATGCAAAGTTATTTAGAATAAAGCTCAATGATATTCAGCAGGATCTCGGTGGCCTTGTCCATCCGCTCGACGGTGGTGCATTCGCAGACGCCGTGGAAGTTGAAGCCGCCGGTGCCGAGGTTGGGGCAGGGCAGACCCTTCCAGCTCAGGACAGCGCCGTCAGTGCCGCCGCGGACGGGGATCTCCTCCGGGGTCAGACCGGCTTTCTCGATGGCCTTGCGGGCCGTCTCCACAAGGTGGAAGTGGGGCTTGATCTTCTCCAGCATATTGCGGTAGCTGTCCTTGATCTCGACTTCCACCGTGCCGGGGCCGTACTTGCCGTTGAGGTAGCAGGCGATGTGGAGAAGGTTGTCCTTCTTGAACTGCAGCTTGCCGGCGTCGTGGTCGCGGAGGATGTAGCCCAGCTTTGCCTCGGTGACGTCGCCGTACATCTGGCACAGATGGTAGAAGCCCTGATAGCCCTCGGTGGTCTCGGGGCGGGCCATGACGGGCAGGGCCATGTGGAATTCCATTGCCACGTTGGAGGCGTTGATCATGGCATCCTTGGCGCTGCCGGGGTGGACGGAGAAGCCGTGGATGGTGACAGTGGCAGATGCGGCGTTGAAGTTCTCATACTCGATGCCGCCCACGTCGCCGCCATCGACGGTGTAGGCGAAGTCTGCGCCGAAGCCCGGGATGTCGAAGAGAGAAGCGCCCTCGCCGATCTCCTCATCGGGGGTAAAGGCGATGCAGAGCTTGCCGTGGGGCAGCTTCTTTTTGATAAGGGTCTCGGCGGCGGTCAGGATCTCAGCGACGCCGGATTTGTCGTCAGCGCCCAGCAGGGTGGTGCCGTCGGTGGTGATGAGAGTCTCGCCCTTCAGCTCCTTCAGGAAGGGGAAGGTGGAGGTCTTCATGACCATGCCGGTGCCGGGCAGGGTGACGTCGCCGCCGTCGTAGTTCTCGTGGAGGATGGGCTTGACGTTCTCGCCGGGAGCGTCGGGGGCGGTGTCCATGTGGGCGATGAGGCCCAGCGCGGGCTTCTTCTCGCAGCCCTTGGTGGCGGGGATGCTGCCGTAGACGTAGCAGTGCTCGTCCACAAAGGCGTCCTCGATGCCGATGGACTTCATCTCTTCCACCAGCAGGTGGGCGAGGTCAAATTCCCGTGCGGCAGAAGGATGGGTGCCGGACTCGGGGTCCGAGGTGGTGTATACTTTGGCATATTTCAGCAGTCGCTCGTAAGCACGCATAAGTAAGGCTCCTTTGCTTTTTTCTTTATGATACCCTTTTTGAGGGCTTTTTACAAGGGGAGAGTGCTCTTCCATTAAGCTGAGTTCTCTTTTGCGCGCCAAAAGAGAATCAGAAATGGTTCTCGCGCCTGTGCGCGGGGGCAGAGCGCTCTTTCATTAAGGCTAATTGTTCTCTTTTGATGTCAAAAGAGAACCAGAAAACCACC